>ERZ795062.257-NODE-257-length-48459-cov-6.535224_pt1 | contig 48459 bp, 43 predicted proteins | sample MGYA00375146_ERZ795062 | MGnify/ENA primary metagenome ERZ795062 (study PRJEB30191, sample SAMN05720281) | activated sludge metagenome | isolation source: Anaerobic digester | place: USA | collected 2015-07-16 ...
AATGTAAAATTACCATCATTGTCTGAAATTGTCCCTGCGCTTTCTCCTACCATCTTGATATTAGCTCCAGGAATTGGTTCGTTTTTGCTATCTTTTACCGAACCTGTGATTGTAGTTTGAGCAAATGAAATGCTACAAAAAAACAATGTGACGATAAATAAATAAATCTTCATATTGGTTTTAAAATTTGTTGGTTTATGATGCCAAAGTACAAATATTTTTTTTTAATTATCAAAAAAGCATCGAGTTTTTTTAATTTTTTTCGATATAAATATCCTAATTTTAGGAATAAATAATTTTATTAATCTTTATTTTTTTGTTATTTTTTTATTTATTATTTATTTTTTTAACATATATTCAATATTATAATATGCACACATATAAATATTAAGAAATAAATTAAATAAAAAGCATTTTTTTAACACAAAAAAAGCGTGAATAAATTCACGCTTTATTATTTAAAAATAAGTTAGGTAATTATTCTACCGTAACCGATTTTGCTAAATTTCTCGGTTGATCAACGTTACATCCTCTCAATACAGCTATGTGATAAGATAATAATTGTAGAGGAATAGTAGTAATCAAAGGCGATAATGCATCAGAAGTTTCAGGTATTTCAATAATGTGATCTGATAATTCCTTAACTTGTGTATCTCCTTTTGTAACAATAGCAATAATCTTACCACTTCTAGATTTTATTTCCTGAATATTGCTCACTACTTTATCATAATGACCTTGTTTTGGCGCAATAACAATTACTGGCATTTGCTCATCAATCAAGGCAATTGGTCCATGTTTCATTTCAGCAGCAGGATATCCTTCAGCATGAATGTATGATATTTCTTTTAATTTTAAAGCTCCTTCAAGTGCTACAGGAAAATTATAACCTCTACCCAAATAAAGACAGTTGGTAGAATTTTTAAATTTTTCTGCAATTTCTTTTGCATGCTCGTTAGTCATCAAGGCTTCTTGAACTTTTTCTGGAATGATTTCCAATTCTTGCAAGTATCTGAAGTAATCAGAATTTGAAAGTGTTCCTTTTGCTTTAGAAAGTCTAAGAGCAATCATTGTTAAAACTGTGATTTGAGTGGTAAATGCTTTTGTAGAGGCAACACCAATTTCTGGACCAGCATGAGTGTAAGCTCCAGCGTGAGTTTCTCTGGAGATAGATGAACCTACTACATTACAAACACCAAAAACAAATGCGCCTTTTTCTTTTGCAAGTTTTATTGCAGCTAATGTGTCTGCTGTTTCTCCTGATTGAGAAATTGCAATAACTACATCTTTCGAAGAGATGATTGGATTTCTATATCTAAATTCAGATGCATATTCAACTTCTACAGGAATTCTAGTAAATTCTTCAAACACATACTCAGCTACTAATCCAGCATGCCACGATGTTCCACATGCCACGATAAGAATTCTATCAGCATTTAGAAATTTTTCGAGGTTATCTTCAACTCCAGCCATTTGAATAATACCTTCATTGGCATGTAATCTTCCTCTGTATGTATCTTTTATAACATTTGGTTGTTCATAAATTTCTTTGAGCATGAAATGTTCGTATCCACCTTTTTCAATTTGCTCAAGATTCATTTTCAATTCCTGAATATATGGATCAACCAAAGAGTCGTCTTTTATTTTTCTAATTTTTAATGGCTTATGAAGTCTTACAACTGCCATTTCTTCATCTTCAAGATAAATAGCATTGGATGTATATTCTATAAAAGGTGATGCGTCAGATGCAATGAAAAACTCATCTTTACCAACTCCAATTGCTAATGGACTTCCTAGTCTTGCTACAACAATTTCGTCTGGCTTTTCTCTATCAAAAACACAAATTGCATAAGCACCTACTACTTGATTTAGCGCAACCTGAACAGCTTTTCCAAGTTTTAGATTGTCTTTTTTCTTAACATCTTCAATAAGGTTAACCAAAACTTCAGTATCAGTATCCGAAGTAAAAGTATATCCTCTTTTAATTAGTTCTTTTTTTAGCGGTTCATAATTTTCAATAATACCATTATGAATGATTGCCAAGTTTCCTGAATTTGATAAATGTGGATGAGAGTTCACGTCATTTGGAACACCATGAGTTGCCCATCTAGTATGACCCATTCCAATAGTTGCTGCAGAAATAATTTCTTTTGATTTTTCTTCCAAATCGGCAACTTTTCCTTTGGTTTTAGAGATTTTTAAATCACCTTCTTCATCAAAAAGCATAATCCCAGCACTATCGTAACCTCTATATTCAAGTCTTTTTAATCCTTTAATTACTATAGGATAAGCTTCTCTATGTCCTATATATCCAACAATTCCACACATAATTTTAGTTTTTTAATTTTGGTTTGGTTTGGTATAATATATTTCTAATTTCAGTCTTTGTGCTTCTGGCACATTAGAACTGGTTCCATACAATACTGTCCCAAGAGGGCTTAGTACTGTCATAATAGGAAGTTTATTTGTAGTAGAAACAGGCGTTTTAATTTTAGAAAAACTTACAGTATTAATGTTTTCTGTAATAGCTAATCCAAGTCTAACATTGGTAGAGTCCTTGTTTATTAAATTTCGGATGTGATTGGTTAATCTAATTTTATATTTTCCGCCTTTGTTAGTAATCACGCCATCTTCATCTTTTATCTGCTTTGTAATGGTATTGTCATCGTTTAAAAGCATACCACTATGAACTACTTTGCCATATTTAGGATATGAACTATTAGTAGATAAATCCACAGTGTAATCTATTAAAACTTTATTGTTTGTGATGTCATAAAGAAACAATCTATTAGGTTCTATCGTCTTTGTGTTAGACATATAAGTTTTATCTACATAGAATGTCAAGTTTGCTTCATTAATCATCCAACCATTATATTTCATATCATCTATTTCATCTGAAACACCATTTGGTCCAGTTAAAATATACTTTGGATTTGTGTCACTTATTGGTAAATTTTCGTTGTAGGTTGGATTATCTTCATATCCTTTGGTATCTACTGAGCCGAACAAATCAATTACCGCTACCGAACCTTGCCCGCCTTTTAAATATAATTTTTCGGCTTCATTAGGGTTATTTGCACCAGCAGAATAATTTGAATCATCGTTGTAAGATTGAAGACTAACTGTGTTTCCAGAAAGTTTCATCATCAAGGTTTTATCAACACGTGTAAAGGTATCAACATCATCAGTAGTGGTTTTTTTATCCTCTTTGTAGTACATGGTAATAGTTCCGCCTTTGAAGTTTATCATTGCCATGTTGCCTTCATTGCCCAAACTTTCTACTTTAAAATATAATCCTCTAAAATAATTTTTAAACAAAGCATTTGACTCTAATTGGCTACTAGGTGCATTTATAATTGCTTGATTGAAATAATTTGTATCCAAATGAAGTCTCATTGATGGAGCAAAACGTGTTTCATCTACATTTCCTTCTTCATCTGTAATAGTCGTTTTGTGTTCTCTTGGGTCAAAGAAAAACTGAGTGTTTTCTGCTGTATTTGCTGAACTATTTAGAGCAATAGGGTCATAATTTGCATCAACTCCAGTATTATCATTGTAAAATAACTGTTGTTCTCCCAACTGTTGATCAGGATCTAAATCTCTCAAAAAATAATTTGAACGATAAACACTTAACTTAAATTTTGATTGATTTTGACCATAAATGGAATCTAATTGATATGTTTTTTTTCCTTCATCATCTGTGTCAAGAACTCTGCTGAAATAAGGAATGTTTAAAATCACACTATCAACAACAGGAAGTGTTTGATAATTATCTGTATCTGTATTGTTGAAAGTAGGACTAGTAGTCGATAACTCTAATTGAGTTACAAAATTAGCAGTCATCGTTCCAAATCCTGGATTAGAATATATCCCTAATGGATTAATAGGAAGATTATTTGTAGCAACTGGTCCTATTTTTTGATTATATGCTTTTACAGTGGCATCAGTATATCTCGTCATATTATAGTGGTCATTATCACCACCAACAATATCGGTTCCAATTTCATTAAAATCTTTATCACACGAAATGAATGATAACAATAATACAAAAGGCAAGTATTTAAAAAATGATTTAATCTGCATAAACTCTAAATTATTAAGAAAGCAATTTTTTATAAAAATCTGTATATGCCGAAGCGAATTGTTCTTTGGCGACGAAAGGTAAAAAAGGTTTGTCAGATGATTCTATAAATTTTGTTAAACTTGAAGAAACATTTTCTGATGCAATTATTACACCATCAGAATGATTAACAGCTGCTTTCAAAAGATTTTCATAATCAGGATTCGATAGGTCTTGTATAGAGTCTAGCGGAACGTTATCAAATTTTACTTTATTTACCATTTCCTTATCTAAAGTGCCTTCAAATGATTGACCATAAACTGAGGTAACTATTTTTGTTTCAGAGAACAATGCCTCATTTTTATAATAATGCTTCATGTATACGGGAAGTAGAGATGCTAACCAACCATGAACGTGGATAATATCTGGAACCCAATTAAGTTTTTTAACTGTTTCTACAACTCCTTTTGCAAAAAAGATTGCTCGCTCATCATTATCTGGATACAAAACTCCATCCTCATCAGTAAACGTAGCTTTTCTTTTAAAATATTCATCATTATCAATAAAATACACTTGTATTCTTTCTTTTGGAATAGATGCTACTTTTATGATTAATGGCATGTCTAAATCATTTACTACCAAATTCATTCCAGAAAGTCTAATCACTTCGTGTAATTGATGTCTTCTTTCATTAATATTGCCATAACGAGGCATAAAAATGCGTATTTGACCACCTTGATCATTAACCATTTTTGGAACATCATAAGACATTAAAGAAACCTCATTTTCAGCCAGATACGGTACCACTTCTGATGATACATACAATATCCTTTTATCTTCCATAATCTACTTTTACTTATTTATTGGCAATAAAAAACATGCAAAAGTACAAAATTTTATGCAGTTATTTACGAAAATAGTAAGTTTGCACCGAATTACTAATCCATTTGTGATGGTTTTTACTACCGAAGCAGAATTATCAAATCGTCTGAAAACCATTTCTGACACTCAAAAAACTATTGGTTTTGTGCCAACAATGGGAGCATTACACGATGGTCATTTATCGCTTTTAAAACAGTCGATAAAAGATAATCACTTCACTGTCATAAGTATTTTTGTAAATCCTACTCAATTCAACAATCCTGAAGATTTAAAAAAATATCCGCGAACATTAGAAACTGACGTAGAAAAAATAAAATCTGTTTCGGATTCTATTCTAATTTTTGCTCCTTCAGTAGAGGAAATGTATCACGGCAAGACGATTTCAAAAAAATTTGATTTTGATGGTTTAGAAAATCAAATGGAAGGAAAATTTAGACCAGGTCATTTTGATGGTGTTGGCACTATTGTAAAAAGATTATTCGAGATTGTTAAACCTACCAAAGCTTATTTTGGTGAAAAAGATTTCCAACAATTACAAATTATCAGGAAATTAGTAGAAAAAGAAAAACTTAAAGTAGAAATTGTTGGATGTCCTATTTTCAGAGAAAAAAATGGGTTAGCTATGAGTTCTCGTAACGCTAGACTTAATGATGTAGAGAAAAAAGAAGCTTCAATAATTTACAATACACTCATTAAAGCAAAAGAATATTTTGGCACGAAATCTGCTAATGAAGTTTCAAAATTTGTAAAAAAGACTTTTAGCAAATCCAATATGTTTGATTTGGAATATTTTGAAATCGCAGATGAAAAAACTTTAGTATCATGCAAGCGAAAAAACAAAAACAAAAAATACCGTGCTTTCATAGCTGTATTTGTTAACAATGTACGCCTGATAGATACCATTTCATTTAATTAACTTACCTTTGCCGCATGCAAATACAAATTGTAAAATCTAAAATTCACAGAGTAAAAGTAACTGGTGCAGACCTAAATTATATAGGAAGCATCACTATTGATGAAACTTTGATGGATGCTGCTAACATCATCGAAGGAGAAAAAGTTTCAATTGTTAACATCAATAATGGTGAACGCTTTGAAACTTATGCTATAAAAGGAACAAAAAACTCTGGCGAAATTACTTTGAATGGTCCAGCAGCACGCAAAGTTCATAAAGGCGACATTATCATTATTATGTCCTATGCAATTATGGATTTTGAAAAAGCAAAAACCTTTAAACCTTGGTTGGTTTTCCCTAACGAAGAAAATAACTCATTGACCTAAAAGTTTGAAAAAGCAAATTAGTAAATGGGTTTCTATTATACTTCCTTTATTATTAGGAGGTTATCTCGTTTATTATAAATACAATGAGTTCTCTCCAGAGCAGTTGGCAGAAATGAAAAGCTACTTTAAAAATGCCGATTATTTCTACATATATCTTTCGTTGTTTATTGCTTTGTTTGGGTTTCTTTCAAGAGCCTATCGCTGGAAATTTTCTATTGAACAATTAGGTTATCATTCTCATTTTAAGAACAATTTGATGGCGGTTTGTGTCGCCTATTTTATGAATTTAACCATTCCACGTTCTGGTGAAATATCAAGAGCATTGGTTTTAAAAAAATATGAAGACATTCCTTTTGACAAAGCCTTTGGAACAATAGTAGCAGAGAGAATTATTGATTTATTGATATTTTTTCTTTTTGTTATCGTCTCATTTTTTGTTCAATTCAGAGTTTTAAAAAATTATATTTTGCAAATTATTCCATTTGAAAAGCTAATTTTTTTGGGAATTTTTGCTGTGTTAAGTATAATTGCTTTTGCTTTGATTTGGGTTTATTCTAATTGGAAAATCATCCAACTATTAAAAGAAAAATTATCTGGACTTATCGAAGGAATGATGAGTATTGTGAAAATGAAAAATAAATGGTGGTTTTTATTCCACTCCTTTTTTATTTGGTTCACCTATTTTCTAATGTTCTATGTAACCATTTTTGCTCTAAAAGAAACAAGCAACATAGGCATTGGTCCAGTAATCATTGCATTCGTTTTTGGCAGTTTAGCAATCGGATTTACAAATAGTGGTTTTGGAGCTTATCCATTACTTGTTGCCGAAATATTTTTACTCTATGGAATTCCCGATACTGCTGGCACAGCTTTTGGCTGGTTAGTATGGATTTCGCAAACATTATTAATGATAGTTTTAGGAGCTTTATCTTTTTTCTTTTTGCCTATTTTAAATAGAAATAAATAATTTACTATCTTGGTGAACGTTTTTTTAAAACGTAATTTCTATTAATCAAAAAACCACAAAATGAAAAAATTACTGTTATTACTGTTGATTTTTTGCTCCCAAATTTCGTTTTCACAAAAAAAGGTTATTGACACCATCACTTCTCAAAAACTAAAAGGTGATAGAGAAATAATCATTGGTCTTCCGCCTTCATACGACAAAAACAAATCACAAACTTATCCAATGTTACTTCTCTTTGATGGAGATTTTCTTTTTGATGCTTTTAATGGCGCATTGAGTTATGGCTACTATTGGGATGATTTACCAGAAGTAATTATTGTGGGGATAAGTCAAAACAAAAACGACGAAAGAGAAGCCGATTGCAAAACAGATGAAACCAATGGTTTACCAACTGAAACAGGTGAAGATTTCTTTGAATTCGTAGGAATGGAACTTATCCCAACGATTCAAAAAAATTATCGCGTGGCTCCATTTAGAATTGCTGCCGGATTGGATGTTACCGCTGCTTTCATGAATTGTTATCTGTATAAAGATACTCCAATTTTCAATGCATTTATTTCCCTAAGTCCAGAATTAGCAACAGGAATGGAAGAACAAGTTCCCGAAAGACTTGCCGCAATACAAAAACCATTATTCTATTATCATTCAATTGCAGAAGGCGACGTGAAAAAAATGCGTGACAGAACTATTCAAATGGATCAAGAAATTAAGAAAATTTCCAAGCCAACATTGAATTATTTGTTTGAAGATTTCAAAGGAACTTCTCATTATTCTATGGTTCTACATGCAATACCAAGTGCTTTATATCAAATTTTTTCTGTTTATCAACCTATTTCTACTGCTGAATTCAACGACAAAATTGTTAAACTAGAATACGGCTATGTAGAATATCTTAAAAAGAAATATGAGGTACTTGAACAGCAATTTGGGCTAAAACTTCAAATTAGAATCAATGATTTTAAGGCCATTGAAGCAGCAATACTCAAAAACAAAGCATACAACGAATTTGATGAATTAGCACAATTAGCGGAAAAAAGTTACCCAAAAACCATGCTCCATGATTTTGAAATGGCTCTAATGTATGAAATGAAAGGTGATAATGCAAAAGCTGTTCGTTATTACATGAGTGCTTTTCAGCTTGCTGAAATTGGTGATTTGACAAAAGACATGATGATAAATAGAGCTGATGAACTAAAAGCTTCTTTACCAAAAAAAGGAAAAAAAGGCGAAAAAGTTCAAGAAACTCCTGTAGAAGAAGTTCCTACAGATACTCCTGCTGAAACGCCAACAGAAACACCAACAGAAGAAAAAAAATCGGAATAGAAAAACTATGTCCAAACTAAAAACAACTTTTTTTTGCCAAAATTGTGGAACCCAATACTCAAAATGGCAAGGACAATGCAATGCTTGTAAACAATGGAATACCATTGCAGAAGAAATTATTCAAAAAGAAGAAAAAACAAGCTGGAAACCTACAACTTCTGAAGTAAAACGTGTTTCAAAACCTTTGAAAATTAAAGAAATTGATTCTACTCAAGAAGTTCGAATGGATTCGACTGATGGTGAATTAAATCGAGTTCTTGGTGGCGGAATTGTTCCTGGTTCTTTAATACTTCTTGGCGGTGAACCTGGCATTGGAAAAAGTACACTGTTACTTCAAATTTCGTTAAAACTACCTTTTAAAACCTTATATGTTTCAGGCGAAGAAAGTCAGAAGCAAATAAAAATGCGTGCCGAAAGAATAAATCCAAATAGCGACAACTGTCTTATTCTGACCGAAACAAAAACGCAAAACATTTTTCGACATATCCTTGAAACCGAACCCGATATTGTCATTATCGACTCTATTCAAACACTTCATACAGATTATATTGAATCTACAGCAGGAAGTATTTCTCAAATTCGTGAATGTACTGCCGAATTGATAAAATTTGCTAAAGAAACCAATGTTCCGGTGATTTTGATTGGACATATTACTAAAGACGGAAACATTGCCGGACCAAAAATTTTGGAACATATGGTCGATACAGTTTTGCAATTTGAAGGCGATAGAAATCATGTTTACAGAATTTTACGAAGCTTAAAAAACCGTTTTGGTTCAACTGCCGAACTGGGAATTTATGAAATGCAAGGCTCAGGATTGAGAGAAGTTTCTAATCCGTCAGAAATATTGATTTCGCATCGCGAAGAAGAACTTTCGGGAACGGCAATTGCCTCAACACTAGAAGGAATGCGACCATTAATGATAGAAATTCAAGCACTGGTTTCTACAGCAGTTTATGGAACGCCACAACGAAGCACAACGGGTTACAATGCTAAAAGATTGAACATGATTTTGGCTGTTCTCGAAAAAAGAGCAGGTTTCCGACTTGGAACAAAAGACGTTTTCCTGAATGTTACTGGCGGAATTTCTGTAGATGATCCAGCTATTGACTTAGCCGTTGTAGCTGCTATTCTTTCATCGAATGAAGATATTGCTGTGGGCAAAGATGTTTGTTTTGCTGGCGAGGTTGGGTTATCTGGTGAAATTCGACCTGTAAACCGAGTTGAACAACGTATTCAAGAAGCTGAGAAACTTGGTTTTTCTACCATTTTTGTTTCCAAATACAATAAAATTTCACTCAAAGATTCGCTAATAAAAGTAGTGTTGGTTAGCAAAATTGAAGAAGTTGTAGAACAATTGTTTGGGTAATGAAGCCTTATTCCGAAATACTTGAAAAAATAGAAACTTTCCACGAACTTGGGGAAACTATTCAAGCAGCACAATTCGTTTTAAAAGAATTTGGTTTAGAAAACCCTAATTTAAAAGGTTTTGAACTGCGCGAAAAAGCAAAACCAGACTATGTTTTAATGACTACCGAAGGCGAAATTGGAAATCCACAAATCATCAGAATTCCGGAAAACACCTTTGAATTTGAGTTCATTTTGATGCTCAATCTGATTGCTCACGAAATGGTGCATGTTATCCAAAAATCCTCCAAAGATTGCCCTCAAGATAGAAACGAACGCGAATGGCAAGCCTATTATGAAATGTTATTTCATAAAATTTTTCCGCAAATTCCCGATGCAAAACCTCATCAAAGAAAGTTCTTTGCCAACAAAGCATTAGAATATTATAATCGGATGGAAAAAGATGGCGAATTACAAAAAAAATATGCTTCGCAAAAAGCTGAAATTGAAACTCTTATCTCTGGCTTGAAATAAATTTCGATACTTTTCCCAACCTTTTTTCGTTATTTTATATCTATATAGGAATATAATTCTACTCAATATGAAAAAATTTGTCCTCATTGCCTTTTTGATTTCTGCAATGACATTTGCTCAGAAACCAATTTTTACCACTGCAAAGGTAAAAGCAGCAACCGTTTACTTTAATGCTGCCGAATTATCGCAAACTGCTTCGGTCAATTTACCTGCTGGAACTAGTGAGATTGTAATTAAAAACGTAGCCGATTATTTGAATGAAAATACCGTTCAAATTGGTGCTCCAAAAAACGTTACTGTTCTATCGGTTCAATTCACACAAAATTATATTTCGGAGTATGAAATTGACGAAACCAATCCAGTAATTAAAAAAGTACGTGATAGCATTTCTTGGACCGAAAAAGAAATCAAGAAAATACAAATTGAAACCTATTCGCATCAACAAACCATCACACTACTTGATGCCAATCAAAACGTAGCTGGAGCCAATTCGGGGTTAAATGTAACCGAATTGATGAAACTAGTTGATTACTACAAAGCCAAAAGAACAGAACTGGATAATAACATAGTTGCTCTAAAAGAAAAAGAAACAAAGCTTGGTCAAAAATTAAATGCGTTAAAATCTAAACTGGAAATCAATACACAAAAAGAGGAGAAAAATTCTAAAGGAAAATTGATTATTCAAGTGATGAATGAAATCGCTGGATTAGTAAATTTAGATATTAATTATATTACTAATAATGCTTCGTGGCAACCGTTTTATGATTTGCGTGCCGATAATGTGAACTCGCCTATCAACATGATGTATAAAGCCCAAGTAACACAATTGACAGGAATTGATTGGAAAAAAGTAAACCTAACGTTATCATCCGGAAATCCTAATCAAAATAATCAAGCACCGATTTTGAGTTCGTGGTTTTTGAGGTATCAACAAGATTTAGATTATGGGTTTGATGATGTTAGTAGTTCTTTTAGAAATGGCGATAAAAAGCTAAATCAAATCCAAAGTTCAGCTGAATTAAATGAAGTTGTTGTAGTTGGATATGGTTCAAAAAAAGAAAAATCTACAATTTCAAATTATACAACAATCCAAGAAAACCAACTCAACGTTTCTTTTGACATTGACATTCCGTATGATATTTTATCGAATAGTAAACCGCATAGTGTAGCGTTGAAAGACATTCAACTACCAGCAACCTATAAATATTATGCTGCACCAAGAGTAGAAAAAGAAGCATTTTTATTAGCCGAAATCAACGATTACTCGAAGTATAATTTATTGCCAGGCGAAGCCAATATTATTTTTGAAGGTTTATATGTTGGCAAAACATACATCAATACCAATCAAACATCGGATACACTGAATTTAAGCATGGGAAGAGACAAAAAAATCTCTATCAAGCGTGAAAAAGTAGTCGATAAATCGGGAACCAAATTTTTATCTTCTAAAAAAGAACAAACTTTTACGTTTGACATTACGGTTAGAAACAACAAAAAAGAAACGGTGAATATGTTGCTAAAAGATCAATACCCGTTAAGCACTGATAAAGACATCGAAATAGAATTATTGGAAAGCAACAACGCCAAAGAAAACAAAGAAACTGGAATACTCACTTGGGATTTGAAACTCAACCCAAATGAAACCAAAAAACTGAGAATAAGTTACAAAGTTCGGTACCCAAAAGATAAAATTATAGACAATCTTTAAAATAAAAAGCAACCAAAATTGGTTGCTTTTTTATAAGTATTTGATTATAAAGTTTTTATTTTTAAATTTACGGAAAACTAAGAGCTATGAAATGACCATCAACAAAATTTGCAAACCCACCGAAGGTGTTCAAAATGGGCATTACATCTTCCTTAATTTAAAATATTTTGTACAGATGAAAAAAACTATACTTTTAATTTCATTATTTTTAACATCATTTATAAATGCTCAAACCATTGGATTACAATTATTTGCAAATGGTTTGTCTTCGCCTGTAGATATTGCTCATCCAGCAAATGATGCACGCCTTTTTGTGGTAGAAAAAAGCGGGAAAATAAAAATTGTAAATCCAAACGGAACTGTGAATGCGACACCATTTATCACCATAACTGGTATTAGCACAGGAGCAGAACAAGGCTTGCTTGGGTTAGCTTTTCATCCAAATTATGCCACAAACGGATTGTTTTTTGTAAATTATACCAATACTGCTGGCGATACTGTAATTGCTCGATATGGTGTTTCTTCAGACCCAAATATTGCCAATCCAACTGGAACAATTTTAATGATAATAGATCAACCGTTTTCCAATCATAATGGTGGTTGTTTGCGATTTGGTCCCGATGGTTATCTATACATAGGAATGGGTGATGGCGGAAGTGGTGGCGATCCAAATGGTTATGCTCAAAACACAACCGTTGATACTTCATTCCCTTCTAGAGTTTTTCTAGGAAAAATGCTTCGCATAAATGTTGATAGTATTACTGGTTTTCTGAATTATGGAATTCCACCTACAAACCCTTATGCTGGGCAAGCTGGAATTGAGGAAATTTGGGCAAAAGGATTAAGAAATCCTTGGAAATTTTCGTTCAATAGACTGAATGGTGATTTGTGGATTGCAGATGTTGGTCAAAACATAATTGAGGAAGTGAATAAAATAGAATCTCCTTTATCTGACTCTGGTCTTAACTTTGGTTGGAATTGCTTCGAAGGCAATGCTTCCTACAGTAGTTCAGGATCATGTCCTTTGTATGCTGCAACTGTTGCTCCAGTTTCGGTATATTCGCATACTTCTTCGCGTTGTTCTATTACTGGCGGATATTTCTACACAGGAACAGCTTATCCAAATTTTTCTGGAAAATATATTTTTGCTGATTATTGCACTGCCGAAATAGCTTGGTTAGATAATACCGGAAATATTACTTGGGCTTATGACGCCTCTGGAGTAATCACCACTTTTGGCGAAGACAAAGATGGCGAGTTATACATTTGCAACAGCACTTCTATTTATAAAATAATTGATACTTCGCTTGATGTTGAAACTTTTAATAATCAATCTGTAAAAGTATTTCCAAATCCGGCAAAAAACTTAGTGAATATTACTTGCACAAACAATACTTTGCAATCTATAACTATCACCGATTTACTTGGAAAAAAAGTGTTTTTTGAAACAGTTGAACCAAAATTAGAATACAGCATCAATGTTTCAAATTTACAGAAAGGAATATATTTTCTTGAAGCAGAAAATACAATAGGGAAAATAGTTAAAACCAAATTAATTATCGAATAATTAAGGCGCAGGATTTGGGTGAATTTCCTGAATTTTATTGATTTCAGCAATGATTTCGGGTGAAAGTTCTATTTGAAAACTATCAATGTTTTCTTTTAGCTGTTCAAGCGAAGTTGCTCCAATAATAGTTGATGTAACAAAAGATTGACTTTTTACAAATGCTTCTGCCATTTGTGTTAAAGTTAGCCCATTGGCTTCTGCTAAATCTTTGTACAATTTTGTTGCTTTGAAACAATTTTCATTGGTATATCGAGTAAAATTTGGGAACAATTTCATTCTGGAATTTTCAGGAAAACCATTGAGATATTTTCCTGTTAAGAAACCAAAACCTAATGGTGAATATGCAAGCAAACCAACATTTTCGCGCATGCAAATTTCAGAAAGCCCAACTTCAAATAATCTATTGAGTAACGAATAGGGATTTTGTATTGATACAATTCTAGGAAGATGGTGTTTTTCACTTTCGCTGATGAATTTCATTACTCCATAAGGATTTTCATTAGAAACACCAATGTGTTTAATCTTTCCTTCTTTTATAAAACCATCAAAAACCGATAGAACTTCAAAGAAATTTTCCTTCCATTGATTGTCAATTTCTGTCAATCCTCTTTTGCCAAACATGTTCATTACTCGTTCTGGCCAATGCATTTGATATAAATCAATATAATCTGTTTGAAGATTTTTTAAGCTTAATTCTACTGCTTCGGTAAGGCTTTTTTTGGAAAAATCTAACGGCTGACGAATATATTCCATGCCACGATTTGGACCAGCAATTTTTGTAGCAAGTACTAATTTTTCTCTTTCGTCTTTACCTATTTTTTTTATCCATGTTCCTATAAAACGTTCTGTACTTCCAAAAATTTGAGCGTTTCCGCCTATCGGATACATCTCTGCCGTATCAATAAAATTTATTCCTCTTTCTATAGCATAATCAAGTTGTGCATGCGCTTCGGATTCTGTATTTTGGTTACCAAAAGTCATCGTACCGAGACATATTTTACTGATTTTGGTATTGGTGTTGGGCAGTGTAGTATAGTTCATGACTTTAAAATAATGAGTTGCAAAAATAGTCTTTTGATAAGTTCTAAACTTTTTGATTAACACATTTTTTGGAAATGTTTTACACAAAAAAACCGCAAAATATTTTTGCGGTTCTTAGGTGTTTTACAAACTATTAAAACTCGTTTAACATTTTAGAAATTTCGTCCAATTTTGGTGTAAGGATAATTTCTATTCTGCGGTTTTTTGCTTTTCCTTCTGGAGAATCATTACTCATCAATGGGGCAAATTCTCCTCTACCTGCAGCCGTTAGATTTCTTTTTTGAATTCCCGAATTTTCGGCAAGAATATTTACTACTGCTGTTGCTCTTTTGGTCGATAAATCCCAATTGTTTTCTATTCCTCCGCCAATATTTCCTAATATTTTATCATTATCTGTATGACCTTCAATGAGTACTGTAATGTCAGGATTTTGAGCTAGTACTTTTCCAACTTCTACAATGGCTTTTCTACCTTCTGAACCAACAGCCCAACTTCCCGTTTGGAATAAGAGTTTGTTTTCCATTGACACATAAACTTTACCATTCTTTTGTTCTACTGTCAATCCTTTGCCTTCAAAAGCGTTCAAGGCTTTGGACAAAGTATCTTTCAGTTTTTTCATGGCAGCATCTTTAGCGGCAATCATGCTTTCCAGTTCACTCAATCGTTTTGAATTTGCTGAAAGCTCATCTCTCATTTTATTCAATCGGTCTTGTTCTGCTGCTAATGCTTTTTCTTTTGCCGCTAATTGTGCCAACAACTCTCTGTTTTTATTCATGTTGGACTCTAGAGCTTCACTACTGTTTTTTTCAAGAGCAGCATAAGAAGATTGTAGTGTTTTCAGATTATTGGCAGTTGCAGTACAATCTGCTTGAAGTTTGTCTCTATCGGATTTTAGTTTATTTAGTTCTGTTTTTAGAGAGTCGTTTTGCATTTCTAGTAAGCTTTTTGCTTTTTTCAGCTCTTCATTTTCGTCTGCCAATGCGTGGTTCTCTTTTTTCAAGTCGGTGTATTTGTTTTCCAAATCATTGTATATTTTTTTGGAAACACAAGAAGACATCGAAATAATTACAACGATTAATAATCCAATTTTTTTCATTCTTTATAATTTTTTTTGGGGTTTCTATTCTATTTCTACTACTACAGGACAATGATCGGAATGTTTTGCTTCTGGCAAAATCAAAGCACGTTTCAATCTGTTTTTCATAGGTTCGCTAGCTAGGCAATAATCTATTCTCCAGCCTTTATTATTTTCTCTTGCATTTGCTCGATAACTCCACCAACTGTAATGATGTGGTTCTTTGTTGAAAAAACGGAAAGTATCGATAAATCCGCTTTTCATAAATCCATCAAGCCATGCTCTTTCTTCGGGCAAAAATCCTGAAACTGTTTTATTCCTTATGGGATCGTGAATATCTATTGCTTCATGACAAATATTATAATCTCCGCAAATGATAAGGTTTGGAATTTCTTTTTTCAAATCATTAATATAAACCTGAAAATCGTCCATGTACTTAAACTTGTGGTCAAGTCTATCGATATTTGTTCCCGAAGGCAAGTATAAACTCATCACTGAAAAATCTTCAAAATCTAAGCGAAGATTTCTGCCTTCAAAATCCATATAATCTATTCCCGTACCAAAAACTACGTTTTTAGGTTCAATTTTGGATAAAACCGCAACTCCACTGTAGCCTTTTTTTTGCGCTGGAAACCAATAGTGGTATGGATATCCCGAAATTTCAAAATCAATCAGAGGTATCTGTTCTGGTGTTGCTTTTATTTCCTGAAGACAAATCACATCAGGGTTAGCCGCTTTTAACCAATCCAAAAAACCTTTGGTTATAGCAGCTCTAATGCCGTTTACGTTATAAGAAATAATTTTCATGTCGCTAAAATCTTTAAAAAAAGCCAAAAAAAAGGTTGGTTTAGATTAAGTTTTTCAACAAACTTATCACCACTTTGAAATGTTTCTAAAACGTATGCAATCATTTTAGAGTTTCATTTGTTTTACTATCTTTGTTTTTTGCTCTACAAACAATAAAACAACTATGGGTTTAGTCACTGCCAAAGAAGTAGCCAAAGCTATTAATACTGATAAATATGGTGTTTTCGGCACTTTTTCGGGTTGGCTGTTGATGAAACTACTTAAAATATCTACTCTAAACAAGATATACGACCGAAACAAGCACTTATCTGAGCTAGAGTTTTTGAATGCTATATTGGATGAGTTTCAAATAAAATTTGAAATCCCAGAAGAAGATTTAAAACGTCTTCCAAAAGATGGTGCTTATATCACCATTTCTAATCATCCGCTTGGTGGAATTGATGGTATTTTATTATTGAAGTTAATGCTCGAAAGAGAACCAAATTTCAAAATAATTGCCAACTTTTTATTGCATCGAATAGAACCGATGAAACCCTACATAATGCCCGTTAATCCTTTTGAAACACACAAAGATGCTAAGTCTAGTGTGATAGGATTGAAAGAAACATTTCGTCATTTGAGTGACGGAAAACCTCTAGGAATGTTTCCAGCTGGTGAAGTTTCCACTTATAAAGATGGAAAATTAGTAGTTGATAAACCTTGGGAAGAAGGCGCAATAAAAGTCATTAGAAAAGCTCAAGTACCCGTTGTTCCTATCTATTTTCATGCAAAAAATAGTAAACTTTTCTATTTTCTATCAAAAATAGATGACACGCTAAGAACCGCCAAACTTCCTTCGGAGCTTTTAACTCAAAAAGATAGAGTAATAAAAGTTCGTATCGGGAAGCCTATTTCAGTTGCTGAACAAAATGAACATCAAAGCATTGAGGAATATTCAGAGTTTTTAAGAAAAAAAACCTACATGCTTGCCAATTCTTTTGACGATGAAAATAAACTTTTGAGTTCCCAAAGCCTAAGTTTAAAAACACCTAAAGAGCCAAAGCAGATAGTAAAACCTGCTAATCATGATAAGATTTTAGAAGAAATTGAAGAGCTACAAAAAGGTGATTATAGATTAACGCAAAGTAAAAATTATCAAGTTTTTCTCGTTTCAGCCGATAAAATTCCAAATATTCTTCATGAAATTGGTCGTTTACGCGAAATTACTTTCCGGGAAGTAGGTGAAGGAACAAACGAATCTATAGATTTAGATAAATTTGACAAGTACTATCACCACATGTTTCTGTGGGATGATGAAACTCAGATAATTGCTGGCGCATATCGTATGGGATTGGGTTCTGAAATTTTTCCAAAATATGGAATTGAAGGATTTTATCTTCAGGATTTATTTCGTTTCGAACCTGAGCTATACGACATGATGAGTAAGTCCATAGAAATGGGAAGAGCTTTCATTATTAAAGAATATCAACAAAAACCAATGCCTCTTTTCCTGCTTTGGAAAGGAATTGTTCATACCACTTTGCGTCATCCAGAACACAAATATCTAATTGGTGGTGTTAGCATAAGTAATCAATTTACAGAATTTTCTAAATCATTGATGATTGAGTTTATGAAATCTCATTATTATGATCCTTATGTAGCTCAATACATACATCCAAAAAAAGAATATAAAGTAAAATTAAAGGATGCCGACAAGGATTTTGTTTTCAATGAAACTGAAGCGGATTTGAATAAATTTGACAAAATTATTGACGAAGTAGAACCTGGAACGCTGCGCTTGCCTGTTCTTATAAAAAAATATATCAAACAAAATGCTCGGGTAGTTGCTTTCAATGTTGATCCCATGTTTAACAATGCTGTTGACGGATTAATGTACATTAGAATTGCTGATTTACCAGAAAGCACTGTAAAACCTGTTATGGAAGAATTTCAGGCTGAGCTAGAACGAAAAGAAAAACATTAAAAAAAGCCACTCAATTTGAGTGGCTTTTTTTAATAGTTTTCTGTTTTATCTTTAAACTCTTTCCATTCCTTTTCTGATAATGTTGGTTTGGATTTCAGCTTTTTGCCTTTTATATAGTCCATGATATATTTGGCTCTTTCTTCTGACTCTGGATGTGTAGAAATCCATTCAAACCCATCAGGTAGTGCTTTGTCTTGCGCCATTTGATACATAAAATCTGCTAATGGCTTTGGATCAATATTTGCCTCAATCATATAATCAACACTGCTAATATCTGCTTCTTTTTCAAGACTTCTATCGTAGGCAGATGAAGATAATGTTTTGAAAATTTCTTTCATCATTTGTCCACCATTTCCTCCAGATACTGTTGATAGCAAGACACTAAAACCAATTTCTTTTGATAGTTTTTTCATCACATGATTGTGGGTTATATGTGCAATCTCGTGACCAAGAACACCTTGAACCGCTTCTTGTCTTTTACAATCGGTAATGAGTCCTGTATAGACCACCAAGTGCTTATTGGGCAATGCAAAAGCATTTACTTCGTCTTTGGCTATGATATGAACTTTTATAGAGTCACGTTCTATATCGTTTGCTTCACAAATAGGTTTTATTAATTTGTCGAGTGTTTTTACTAACGTATCATTGGTCACAATATCTTCGGTATGCTGAAGATTATCCCATATCAAATCGCCTAGTTTTTGTTCTAATTGAACAGATTTTTGTTTGACTTTGAAAAGCTTCAAATAATCGATTTGAGAATAACCAAACCAAACCAATAGAGCAATAATAGCTAGAATTGATCCTTGTAAAAATGCTTTTTTCATACGATGCTAGATTTGGGTTTACATACTAAATCGGTTATTTCGGCAAAAAACCAAAAACGAACATGATGTCCTTTTCTCACCATTGTAGCGGCATAAATCGTAGAAACAATCTCGGCAATATTAATGGTAATAACGGTAAATAAATAAGCAAAATATTCATTAGTAAGCTCTTCTCCCGAAAACAAAATAGACATTGTCCACCAGAAACTGGCACTGTTTAAAAACAGTATAGATAACTGCGAAAGCAACGCTTGAATACAATGCCAACGCACAAAATAGGTTCCTTTTCTATTGGCTAAATAGAAGAAAAAAGTTGCCAATAAATTAATAATTGGCAAGGGTAATCCAGCAATTAACGCTACTAATGACATCAAATAACTATTTGATGCTTTTTCGCGTTCGTGTTCAGAAGGATTGTAAACAAACTCTGTTTTCATCAGTTATTTTTTAGAATATTCCAAATCCAGTTTGCTATTACTAGCAAAATCAATGGAATGTAAATTATTGGTTTTTTTAATTTTGCTTCTGTTTTTTTATAAAAAAGATAAAAGCTGTTTTTCTTTAATATCCAATCTATTAGTATCCAAAATGGTGCCACAATCATTATTGAGGAAACTAAAATTCCAAATGGATTTATAGCAATTGATTCTAATAAATTACCGTTGAAAAAAGCAATAACAGCTCTAGTTGAACCACAAGAAGGACAAGGTATTCCAGTTGCGTTTTTTATAAAACAAACTGAAAAACTCTCATCATTACTTGATTGAATTTTATAAAAAAAGTATAAAAAACCGATTAAACAGGCTGTAAATACAAGAATATACAACCTGTTTTTAGTCATATTAATAAAGTGTATTTTGGAAATTTTCCATGTTTTTTTCACGAGTAGCACCCATAATTAGAAACCAGTCGATGATTGTCCAAATACCTAATCCACCACAAGTAAGCAACTTTCCTACTCCCATTCCTGTATCACCTATCAAAAAACGATCGATACCTAAACCACCACCAAGTAGTGATACTATAAGGCTTGTAGTTGGATCTTTGAATTGCATCGTTTGAACTAAACTCCATTTTGATTCATCCAAACTTAATAATCTTTCTCTAACAGCTCCCAAATGATGACTTTCAAAAAATTTTGCGTTACTCATCATGAACATGTCTACTTTCTGTGAATCCATAAATTTAATTTTAAAATTGGTTAGTTTTTATTTTGTATTAATTTGCTAAAATTAGTATAATATTCGAAATGAATGTTACATTTTTTATAAATGGTATCGCTTTTTAATTTTATCCACTATTGTCTGTGCCAATTTTTCATGGCTTTCATAAGTCCATCCAGCAATATGAGGTGTTAATAATACATTTTCGGCTTGAAGCAAATACTCAAATGCTTCGGGTTTTTGTTCGTCTAAAAACAAATTTTCAAACGAAAGTTTTTCATATTCCAATACGTCTAATCCTGCCCCAAGTATTTTTCCTTTTTTCAAAGCATCTACTAAATCATCTGTGACTACATTTTTGCCTCTTGAAGTATTGATAAACCAAAAAGGCTTTTCAAAAGAATTGATAAAATTTGCATTTACCATTTTATCGGTTTCTGATGTCCAAGGAATATGCAAACTCAAAACGTCAGCTTTGAATTTTAATTCTTCAAGAGAAACTTGCTTAGCGTTTTCATCATCGACATTGGGTAAAATATCATGACACAAAACCTCTACGTCAAAACCTTTCAGTTTTTTGGCAAATGATTTTCCCATATTGCCATAACCAATTATTCCTATTGTTTTACCTTCTAACTCGTGTCCACGATTGCCTTCTCTTATCCATTTTCCTTCTCGAACCAATCTATCCGCTCGATTTAATTTATTCATTAACGATAAAAGCATTCCTAGTGCATGTTCGCCCACAGCATTTCTGTTGCCTTCTGGAGCTGCAATTAAATGGATATTTTTCTTCTCTGCATAGTTACAATCAATGCTTTCAAGTCCAGCGCCAACTCGAGCTATAAACTCCAGTTGAGTAGCTTTATCCATAAAATTTTTATCAATTTTAAACCTACTTCTAATGATAATTCCCTGATAATTCTGAATTTTTTCTTCTATCTCTTCTTTTGAGGAATTATAATCTGCTTCATTTGTAAATCCAGCTTTTTCCAATTGTTCCCATAACAACGGATGATTTGAATCTATATGAAGAATTTTTGTTTTTTTCATAAAGCTGTTTGAAAAGTAAATATAATTATTTTTAACATGCTTGCGAGTCAATTTTTATGAATCAATAAAATTACTTTGGAACAAATTTTTACTACTTTAGCCTATCATAACAAACCAAACTATAATGAAAAAAATACTTCTATCTTGTTTCGCTCTCAGTATGCTCTTGAGTAGCTGTAGCCAAAAAGAAATGGCTTCGGGTGTTTCTAAAAAAGACATGGATACGCTGGTTAATCCTGGCGATGATTTCGATGCTTATGTAAATGGTAATTGGAACAAAACCACAAAAATCCCAGCTGATAAAGCATCCTATGGAGCATTTGACATGCTACTAGACAAATCTGAAAAAGATGTAAAAGCAATAATTGAAGAAGCTGCAAAAGGGAATAATGCCGAAGGTACTGATGCTCAAAAAATTGGAGATTTTTTTGCTTCCTATATGGATAGAAAAGAAAGAGATGCCGTTGGTTTAAAACCTCTTGAAAAAGAATTTGCCGCAGTCGATGCCATTACTGACTACAATAGTTTGGCAAGTTATTTTGGTGAAGCTAATAGAAAGGGTTATTCTATTCCTTTCTCTTTTTCTGTTTACAATGACTTCAAAGATCCAAATAAATATTCACTAGTAACTTGGCAAGGAGGTATATCATTGCCCGATAGAGATTATTATTTATCTAATGATGAGGCAATGCTAAAAATCAGAAATGCGTATAAGATACATTTAGAAAAAATGCTTCAACTTGCTGGAATAACAAACCCAGCAGAAAATGCAACAAAAGTATTTGCATTAGAAGTTGAAATAGCAAAATTACATCAACGCAAAGAAGATAATCGAGATATGGTAAAACTATATAATCCATACAAAGTTGAGGATTTCAAATCGTTGATGCCTCAATTCAATTGGAATGCAATGATGGAAAAAGCTGGTGTTGCAAAAGAAAAATCAGCCATCATCGCTCAAGTTGATTACCTGAAAAATCTTGATGAATTGATTCAAAAAACTCCTATAGATACTTGGAAAACATTTTTGAAATGGGGTATCTTGAACAATTCTTGCACCTATCTAACATCTGAGCTAGACAAACAACAATTTGAATTTAATGGAAAAATACTAAACGGAACCGAAAAACAACGTGAAGACTGGAAACGTGCTGTAGCAACCGTTAGTAATGGTTTGGGTGAAATGATTGGCAAGCTATATGTTGAAAAACATTTTACTCCCGAAGCAAAAGAGCGCATGACAAAGATGGTTAAAAACCTACTAAAAGCTTATGCCGAAAGCATCAAAAAACTTGATTGGATGAGTGAAGCAACCAAAAAAGAAGCCTTGAAAAAAGTGGACAAATTTGTTGTAAAAATTGGTTACCCAGATAAATGGAAAGACTATAGTAGTGTAAAAATCAACAAAAAAGATTTGTTTGGCAATGTTCAAAGAGCAACTGAATTTGAATACAACCGCAACCTAGCAAAACTTGGCAAACCAGTTGACAAAACTGAATGGGGAATGACTCCTCAAACAGTAAATGCGTATTACAATCCTACGGTGAATGAAATTGTGTTTCCAGCTGCAATTTTACAACCTCCATTTTTTGACTTAGAAGCTGATGATGCGGTAAACTATGGCGGAATTGGCGCAGTTATTGGTCATGAAATTGGTCACGGATTTGACGATCAAGGAAGTACTTTTGATGGTGATGGTGTAATGAAAAACTGGTGGACAGAAAAAGATATGGCTGCTTTTAAAGCTAAGACTGCAGCTTTGATTGAACAATATAACAGCTTTGAAGCATTGCCTGGATTACATGTAAACGGTGCATTTACTTTAGGCGAAAATATTGGCGATTTAGGCGGCTTGAGTATAGCAATAAAAGCCTATAAAGAATCATTAAACGGTAAAGAAGCACCAACACTTGATGGATTTACAGGAATACAAAGGGTATTTCTTGGTTGGGGAAAAGTTTGGAAAGAAAAAATGCGTGATGAAGCTTTGCGCAACCAAGTCTCAGCCGATCCACATTCGCCTGCAAAATTCCGTGTGAATGGAACAGTGAGAAATATTCCTGAATTCTATGAAGCATTTAACATTAAGCCAAATAACAAGTTATATTTAGCTCCAGATAAGCGAGTTAAAATTTGGTAATATCAGACTAAACCCCCAACAATTGTTGGGGGTTTTTATTTCTTACAAGAATCTTCAATACTCTGGATTTTATTTTAATCTCTAACAATTCATGCAATAATAGAAAATACATTATTATTAATCTTCTAAAAAAGTCTCATACAGTAAGCGAATTCATTATTGCTATTTTTTATCAAAAAAATTATTTTAAATTATATTTTTAAGGGTTGTTTGTAAAAATAAAATAAAAACATGCGTTATAACATATATTTTTAAAGGGTTTTTTTAATTAAAAATATAATTTTTATAAATTTAACCCATTAAAATAATGGGTATAAAAAATATATGAATATGGTTTTACGTGAAAAAAGATGGATAGTAGCTTTTACAATTATAAGCTTAGTAGCTCTGATTGGTCTGTTTTGGGAACATCAACCAGCTAAGAATGGACAAGTCTTTAATTCAATTGAAGCTATTAATTATGGAGATGTGGCTTGGTTACTAACAGCATCATGCTTAGTTTTATTGATGACACCAGGTTTATCTTTTTTTTATGGCGGAATGGTTGGTAAGAAAAATGTAATTTCTACAATGCTTAAAAGTTTTATTTGTCTAGGAGTAGTAGGCTTACTTTGGGTTGTAATAGGTTTTAGTCTTTCTTTTGGAGACAGTATTGGCATTTCTGTAGAAGGAAAAACGTATGGCATTTTTGGAAATCCATTTCAATTCGCTTTTTTTGATCAGGTCGAAATGCTTCCCCACAAGGCATTAGGCAGCACTATTCCATTTATTCTCTATGCATTATTTCAAATGAAATTTGCCGTAATTACTCCAGCCATTATTACAGGAGCATTGGCTGAACGTATCCGATTTATTTCTTTCTTACTTTTCATTTGCCTATTTACCCTCTTTATTTATACTCCACTTTGTCATATGGTTTGGCATCCTAATGGATTGCTGGGTAGTTATTTTGGTATTAAAGATTTTGCTGGCGGAACAGTTGTGCACATGAGTGCTGGATTCGCCGCTTTGGCTGGTGTAATTGTGCTTGGCAAGAGAAAGAACAGTGAACATATCCCAACAAATATACCGTTTGTGTTATTAGGTACTGGAATGTTATGGTTTGGGTGGTTTGGATTTAATGCTGGCTCTGCATTATCAGCAAATGCAACTGCTGCAATGGCGTTTGCAACCACTACAATTGCTTCAGCTTCGGCTATGATGACTTGGGTTTTCTTTGATAGGCTAAATGGCAGAAAAGTATCTGCACTTGGTGCTTGTATTGGTGCAGTAGTCGGTTTGGTTGTAATAACTCCTTCGGCTGGCTATGTAACTATTCCGCAAAGTATCTTTTTTGGCTTTATTGGCGCATTGGTTTCTAACAGAATGGTGTATTGGAAAAAATTAAAACAAATCGACGATACACTCGATGTTTTTGCTTGTCATGGTGTAGGTGGAATTATGGGAATGATATTAACCGCCATCTTTGCTCAAGGAGAAAATGCAAGTTTGTTGCACGGTGGATGGAATGTTTTTGGACATCACATGATGGCTTTAATTTTAGTTTCAGCCTTCACTTTTGGTGGTGCTTATTTTCTTTTCAAAATAACTAATCTAATTATACCTATTCGTGTTTCTGAAGAGTCCGAGAATATGGGATTGGATTTATCTCAACATGGAGAAAAATTTTAGATGCTAATATTTTTTATTACTTTTATAAAAAGTATTGATTATGAAAAAGTATTTTATCCTATTATTACTAGTAATCACCTCTTGCTCCTCAAAAAAAGATATTCCGCAAACGGATGAGCAAAAGATTATGACGATGTTAGATGACTGGCACAAAGCAGCTGCAAGAGCCAATTTCAATGAGTATTTTGATGATTTAACCGATGATAGCGTCTTTATGGGAACAGATGCCACTGAGCTTTGGTCAAAAACAGAATTTCAAGCGTTTGCAAAACCTTATTTTGACAAAGGAAAAGCATGGAATTTTACCTCCATGAAAAGACACATTTATTTTAGTGATGATAAAAAAATAGCTTGGTTTGATGAATTACTCAATACCCAAATGAAGATTTGTCGCGGTTCTGGAGTTTTAGTAAAAAAAGAGGGCAAATGGCTTATAAAACAATATGTTCTCTCCATGACTATTCCTAATGAAAACGTAGATGAAGTAATAAAAATTAAATCACCTATAGAAAACAATCTCATTAATCTGTTGACCAAGTAAGCTGAGCATTTATTTCAAATGTTCAATCATGTCAACAGTCATAGCTGCTAAATCGAACTCGTGTTTCCAGTTCCAATCTTTTTGAGCAACTGTATCATCTATTGATGCTGGCCAACTGTCTGCAATTTTTTGTCGAAAATCTGGCTTATACGTTATAGTAAAACTAGGAATATGTTTTTTTATTTCTTGCGCTATCTCCTTTGGAGTAAAACTCACACCACCTAAATTATAGGAAGAACGCACATGAATATTTTCTGCTGGTGCTTGCATGATTTCAATCGTAGCGCGAATAGCATCATCCATATACATCATAGGTAACGCAGTTTCTTCTGAAAGGAAACACTCATAGGTTCCGTTTTCAAGGGCTTTGTGATAAATATCTACCGCATAGTCAGTTGTTCCTCCTCCAGGTTCTGTTGACCAACTTATTAATCCTGGATAACGAATACTGCGCACATCTACTCCATAAATATTATGATAGTATTCACACCATCTTTCTCCAGATTGCTTAGAAATTCCATATACAGTTGATGGTTCCATGATGGTATATTGTGGTGTATTGTGTCTTGGTGTTGTTGGTCCAAAAACAGCTATGCTCGATGGCCAAAATATCTTTTTAATTTTTTTGGCTTTCGCCAAATTCAAAACATGAAACAGCGAATTCATATTCAAATCCCAAGCAAAAGCAGGGTTTTTTTCGGCAGTTGCCGATAGCAAAGCCGCCATTAAATAAACATCTGTAACTTGATATTGCTCTACTAAATGTTCTATTTGATTAAAATCGAGCGCATTGACCACTTCAAAAATTCCTTCATTAACAACATCATTATTTAGTTTTCTAATATCGGAAGCAATTACATTTTCTACTCCGTAAATATTTCTTAGTTTTTTTGTCAATTCGGTTCCTATCTGTCCACAGGCTCCAATAATCAGTATTTTTGTATTCATGGCTCGGTTTGTTTGTTGCAAGCAAAGGTAACGTTTTCGAAAATCTTTATGAGTCAAAAATGTCAATTATTTATGAATCTTATAGTAGCCGAAAAGTTCTTTTTGACTTACATTTGTATTTTTCAAACAGAAAGTACAACTTGATGAAAAACAGGATATTTTTATTTTTTTTCTTGACTTTAGTTTTGGTTTCCTGCCGAAAAGATGAAGCTTTACAAAAACTTGAACAAGAAAGAGAAGCCAAAAAACTAGAAGTTGTTTTTGAAAACATCAACCGCAACTGGAATTTCAACACACAGCCTATTAATTCTACTTCGCAGCAATTGACGCAAAACTGGAATGAATGGCGTAACTTTTTGAAAGAGCTTTCCCAAAAACCAAAAAGCAGTATAGGTGCTTTTCAACAAAAGGCAAAAACATTATCAAAAAAAGCTCAAGAACTCAACAATAACATTCCTCTAACCTACAATAAACCTGAGGTGAAAAGCCGTATTGCATCTGTTGCAACAAAAATAAATTCTATCAATCTCTACATTCATCTAAAGATGATTCCCGATGATAAAATCATAAAGCTTATCCCTGAAATCAACGAAGAACTTCGTTCTTTACAAAATCAATTGGCTGAAATTGATAAAAAAAATAACATTAAAATGGAAGATGGCGAAGCTGATATGATAAAAATGCTTGATACTTCTCGAGCTATAAAAACCAACAATCCTGATAAAGATAAAATCATAAAATAAACGTGAGTACATCTGCTTTATTTACCACTTACGAACATTCTGATAAGATTAAAAAAATAACTGAAAGTCTTGATAAACATTCGGTTAAGCTACAATGCAAAGGGTTGATTGGTTCCTCGTTATCGTTTGTGTTACAAGCTGTTTTTAAAAAAACTGATAAACCATTTCTGTTAATTTGCAATGAAAAAGAAGAAGCTGCCTATTACCTCAACGATTTAGAGCAATTGATTGGGCAAAATGATGTGCTTTTTTATCCAAGTTCTTACCGAAGACCATATCAAATAGAAGAAACCGACAATGCTAATGTTCTACTACGTTCAGAAGTATTGAACCGTATTAATTCAAGAAAAAAACCATCGTTTATAGTAAGTTATCCCGAAGCGCTTTTTGAAAAAGTAGTGACCAAAAAGGAATTGGATAAAAACACTTTGAAAATTAGTGTTGGCGACAATATTTCTATTGATTTTATCAACGAAGTTTTATTTGAATATGAATTCAAGCGTGTTGATTTCATTACTGAACCGGGAGAATTCTCTGTTCGAGGCGGAATTGTCGATGTGTTTTCGTTCAGCAATGATAATCCCTATCGTATAGAGTTTTTTGGCAACGAAGTTGATAGTATTAGAACATTTGATGTAGAAAGCCAACTTTCGGTTGATAAGCAAAATAAAATTACCATAATCCCAAATCTTGAAAATAAATTCATAAATGAAAACCGAGAAAGTTTTCTGGATTACATCAACGATAAAACTATAATTTGCCTTGAAAATTCGGAGTTAATTGCTTCACAACTCGGGAAACTTTTTGAAAAAGCATCTGAAACTTTTGATAAACTTTCAAAAGACATAAAACACGCTTCACCTCAGCATTTGTTTCTAAATCAAGAGGAATTTTTGCGTAAAGCACTTGATTTTTCTATCATTGAATTAAGTAATAAACCATTATTCAAAACTGAAAAATCTTTTGAATTCCACATTCAACCACAACCTTCATTCAACAAACAATTTGATTTGTTGCTCAATAATTTGAGCGATAATCATTTCAACGGAATAACTAATTATTTGTTTTGTTCCAATGAAAATCAGGCCAATCGTTTTCATGATATTTTTGAAAGCATTGATGAAGAAAATCACGAGAATATTAGAAAACAATATCACACGGTGGTTCAACCTTTGTATCAAGGTTTTATAGATGAGGAATATCAAATTGCATGTTATACAGATCATCAAATTTTTGAACGCTATCATAAGTTTTCCATCAAAAATGGCTATTCCAAAAAGCAAACCATTACGCTGAAAGAATTGAATTCACTTTCGGTTGGCGATTATGTAACGCATATCGATCACGGAATAGGAAAGTTTGGTGGATTGCAGAAAATTCAAGTGGAAGGCAAAACACAAGAAGCTATTAAATTGGTTTATGCCGATAACGACATTGTATATGTAAGCATTCATTCGCTACATAAAATATCAAAATACAACGGAAAAGAAGGAACACCACCAAAAATCTATAAACTAGGTTCAGGTGCTTGGAAAGCTTTAAAACAAAAGACAAAAGCTCGTGTAAAACATATTGCTTTCAACTTAATTCAGTTGTATGCCAAGCGAAGATTGGAAAAAGGATTTGCTTTTGCTCCAGATAGTTATTTGCAAAAAGAATTGGAAAGTTCTTTTATTTACGAAGATACGCCAGACCAAATCACAGCAACAGCTGATGTAAAAGCTGACATGGAAAAAGATCGTCCGATGGATAGATTGGTTTGTGGTGATGTTGGTTTTGGTAAAACAGAAGTTGCCATTCGTGCAGCGTTCAAAGCGGTTGATAATAGCAAACAAGTAGCTGTTTTAGTTCCAACCACTATTTTGGCATACCAACATTATAGAACTTTTAGCGAACGACTAAAAGATATGCCAGTAAAAGTGGGTTACTTGAACCGTTTTAGAACTGCCAAGCAAAAAGCGCAAACATTAGAAGAATTAGAATCGGGAAAACTGGATATTGTTATTGGAACACATCAATTGGTGAACAAAAATGTTAAGTTTAAAGATTTAGGATTGCTCATTGTTGACGAAGAACAAAAATTTGGTGTAAACGTAAAAGACAAACTCAAAACGATTGCCGCCAATGTGGATACGTTGACGTTAACCGCAACACCAATTCCGAGAACATTACAATTTTCTTTGATGGCTGCGCGTGATTTGTCGGTAATTACAACGCCACCACCAAATCGTTACCCAATAGAAACACAAGTCGTTGGTTTTAACGAAGAGATTATTCGTGATGCTATTTCCTATGAAATTCAGCGAAACGGTCAAGTCTTTTTCATCAACAATCGCATTGAAAACATCAAGGAAATTGCAGGAATGATTCAACGATTGGTTCCTGATGCACGAGTAGGAATTGGGCATGGACAAATGGAAGGAAGCAAACTCGAAGAAATTATGCTGAGTTTTATGAATGGTGAATTTGATGTTTTGGTAGCAACAACCATTATAGAAAGTGGTTTGGATGTGCCAAATGCCAATACAATTTTCATCAACAATGCTAACAATTTTGGCCTTTCCGATTTGCATCAAATGCGTGGTCGTGTGGGAAGAAGTAACAAAAAAGCATTTTGTTATTTCATTTGTCCGCCATATTCAGCCATGACAGATGATGCCCGAAAACGTATTCAAGCATTGGAACAATACAACGAATTAGGAAGTGGATTTAACATCGCTATGAAAGATTTAGAAATTCGTGGTGCAGGCGATTTATTAGGTGGAGAACAAAGTGGTTTTATCAACGAAATTGGTTTTGAAACCTATCAAAAAATCATGAACGAAGCTATCGAAGAACTCAAAGAAAATGAGTTCAAAGAATTGTATGAAACCGAATCAGACATTGAAAGTAAAGATTATGTAAAAGATTTACAGATTGATACTGATTTTGAATTGCTTTTTCCAGATGAGTACATCAACACTGTAACTGAACGCTTGAACTTATATAATGAATTGAGTAATTGCAAAAACGAAGCTGAACTTCAGAACTATGAAGAAAAATTGATTGACCGCTTTGGTCCATTACCAAAACAGGCTAAAGCATTGCTCAACAGTATTCGAATTAAATGGATTGCAACACACATTGGAATTGAAAAACTTGTTATGAAACAAGACAAAATGGTGGGTTATTTTATCGCTGACCAACAATCGGAATTCTACAACTCATCTAGGTTTACTAATGTGTTACGATTTGTACAACAGCATGGAAACATTTGTAAAATAAAAGAGAAGGAAACCAAAAATGGTTTGCGCTTATTACTAACCTTTGAACATGTTAAATCAATTACTAAAGCACTAGAATTGATGCAGATGATTAAATAAAAAAACCACTGATTGAGTGGTTTTTTTATTTCAAATATTATAATTTAAGAATTTTGAAGTTGACTTCTTTATCTCCAAATTTTGCTTTAAAGAAATAAGTTCCCGTTGCAAATTGTGAAATATTGATATTGTCTTCTAAAGCATTTATAGTTTGTGAAAAAAGTCTTCTTCCTTCAATATTATAAACTATTACTTCGGTAATCGTTGTGTTTGATTTGATAGTTACTACTCCTTTTGTAGGATTTGGGAAGTACCCAAAATCTAAGTAATCATTGGTTTCATTTCCTAAAGTTCCAGTACAAGTAACGACAGCATTCCATCCAGGTGCAGTTACAGCTTGGTCAGAAACAAACTTAAATGTCATTGTTCCACTTGTATGTGTAGAATTCAAAACTGGTGGTAATGAAGTTCCTGTAAATCCACCAGTAGTACCCAATTCAGGATAATACTCATTTGGTCCGTTAAACGCATAAAGGTAATCATAGTCTGCCTCCAAGTTGAAACTGGAAAATGTAACTCTAATTTTTTGACCATTACCAGGTATAAATGTTCTTGTCCAATTTTCCATGTCAGTATATTCCGCTGATGTTCCTCCAGTATCAGTGAAAGGCATATTGGAACAAAAGTTTCCATTTGTTGCAAATATTTGTTCTTTTACTACAGGTTCTACATCAGTACAAACAGGTGTAATTAAAATCTTATAAAAGGTATTTGGTATTAAACCTGTTGCTAAAAACTGGGGATTTGTGACAGTTGTCCAGTTTATTGGATTGGTATTGTTAAAAGTAACTACAGCAACTTTCCATGATGAATTACTTGTGCTGATATCGGTCCAAGTAAATGAAACAGAATCTGATGAAACACTACTTATTGCAATCTCTGTAACAGTATTAATACATGTATTAATACAATCAAAACTTAAACAAGTTTTATCATTTACATTATTGAAAATCAAATTAGCTGGTTGAGGACCAAACCCATTATTAAAACTGATACCAACACCTCCAATCAAGTGACAATAACTCATTATGGTTCCTTTTTCTGTTGAAGAAGGAATTGGTCCAATCGGGCAGCTACCTTCTGAATAACCTGCTTGTGTTCCGCAACCATCTATAGAAGTATTGTTGCCATTCCAAGCACATGCATGTGTATGTCTTGAACCTAAAGAATGCCCAAATTCGTGAGTGATAACTTGTATTGTCCAAGAATATGTTGGCACAGAAGAATAGCTCATATTTACATCCGCATAACTGTATTTATTTTGTGTACAAATCGTATCTAAAAAAGCAACTCCACCCAAACCTCCTGGATCTATCCCTACTAGCATTCCTACATCACCGTCAAAAACCAATGATGTTTCTGAAAAGGCTTGCAAATAATCTGATGAAGAATTTCCAATACCTTCATACGGATCTCCATCAACCCAAATAAAAATATTTTTAATTGCCGTTGAAATTCCATCATTATTAAAAAGTGTTTGCACATTGTTAAATACTGATGTCATCCAGTTTATTGTATTATCAGTACTTAATCCGTTGTTTTCATAAATGTTATAATCAATCTCAAAATAAAATGTTACACATCTATCTGTATTCACGTCTCTTCTGCTTTGAGAATTGATGTTTTTAATAACTTCCCCTTCTTTTGTAGCACATTCAAAACCATTTTGAACTTTCATTTTTGCGTCAGAATAAACTATATAATCCAATTGATTATTTTGTTTTTCTAATTTTCCAACTACAATATTTCCTAATTCATTACTTGAAAAAACACCATTAAACTCATTTTTGAAAAAATTGAATGAAGCTACTGAATTATTCTCTCCATTTATGATACCTCTATAATAAACCCCTTGTTCAAAAGCTATATTCTTACCTCTATTAGTATCAACATGAAAACCTTCAGCAAATGGATTTACTCTGTACAAAAGCAATGTTTGCATTTGATTTTCATATGGGATTTCCAATTCAATAAAGTCATATTTATTAGCAACTATCTCATTTATTTTTTGAAGATTGATAGTAGCATATGTAGCATTTGTGACTACTTTTTCTGCATCTATGTCCTTGTTTGTATTAACATTTAATACAGAAACTGGAACAAAACGCTTTTGTTCTATTTGAAGCTGATGCACTTTCTCAGCAATTTTGTTTTGTGATAAAACAATTGAAGAAGAAACGAGAAAAACAAACAGTAGATATTTTTTCATTGTTAAAAATTTAAAGTCCAAAGTTAAATAAATTCAAAGAAATTCATATTTTATTGAAATATTTTTATGAATTGTTTATCAAAAATGAAAGAAAGCATTTTTAATATGTTCGATATTGAAATCTTTTTCTTCTTTGTTTATGGCTATAATATCAAATTGAACCTCAACATCTAGGTCGTTTGAAACAACATATTCATTGATGGCTTTGACGAGTAGTTGAATTTTTTTTGGTTTAACAAAATCTTGAGGCAAACCAAAATCTATGCTCGAACGGGTTTTCACTTCAACAGCTACCAGTATATTGTCTTTTTGTGCAATAATATCTATTTCAGCTTTTTGAAATACCCAATTCGTTTCTAGGATTTCATAGCCGTTTTTTTGTAAAAAATCTACCGCCAATTCTTCACCAAGTTTCCCTAGTTCGTTGTGTTCTGCCATTTGATTTTACTTTTTTGTCATTCCGAGGCACGAGGAATCTCATCACTTGATTCTGATTGTGAGATTCCTCCTTCGTCGGAATGACAAGTTTGAGGTTATTCAAAAACTACTTTACTCTCCTTTTCGTTTACTTCCATAGAGATTTGTTTGCCAAAAATCAACGCTCTATTATCGCGAATATGTCCAGCTGGGAAGTTATAAATCACAGGTATATTCAATCCTTTTATGGTTTCCTCTATAATTTCAAAAGCATTTTTCCCCCAAGGAATTTCATTATCCTTCATTTCTGTCATTCCGCCAACAATAATTCCTTTCAAACTAGACAAACATCCATTTCGCTTCAAATTCAACATCATTCTATCGATGTGGTATAAATATTCATCCAAATCCTCTAAAAATAAAATCTTATCGCTACAATCGATGGCAGATTCTGACCCCAAAAGACTGTATAAAATAGATAAATTACCACCAACCAATTCGCCTTTGGCTTTGCCTAAATGATTTATCGCATCGCAATCGAGAGTATATTCTAATTTTTCTCCAAAAAGTGCTTTTCTAAGACTTTCTTTCGCCTCTTCTGTTGCTCTAGGAATGCTTATTGGCATTGTGCCATGAATAGACTGAATTCCCATTCTATTCAAATGACTGTGCAAAACGGTCACATCGCTAAAACCAACAATCCATTTTGGGCTTTGTTTGAATTTTGAAAAATCCAATTTATCAATCATTCGCACAGTTCCATATCCACCACGAATGCACCAAATTGCTTTTATATTTGGGTTATCCATCATTTCCTGAAAATCTTCCGCTCTTTGCTCGTCAGTTCCTGCAAGCTGATAATAATCTAAACCTATAGTTTTACCTATTTTTACTTCCAATCCCCAAGATTTCAATAAATCTATCGTTGGTTTTAGGTTGTCTTCAATATTTTTTCGAGCGGTCGATACGATAGCTACAGTATCACCTTTTTGAAGAAATGGTGGCGTTATCATCTTTTTTTGGGAATAAGAAATTGACGTTATGAAAAATAAAATTACAAATAATCTAGACATTGAAAAATGATATTTAGAACATGATTTATCTAAAATTTATTTCGTTGCTAAAATAACGTATTTTTGCAACATATTTATTTGAAACAAAATGTTAGAAAATCCAACTCGATATACCATTACTGCGGCATTACCTTACACCAATGGACCAATACACATTGGGCATTTAGCAGGTGTTTATGTGCCATCTGATATTTATGCACGATACTTGCGTTTGCAAGGAAAAGATGTGGCGTTTATTTGCGGAAGCGACGAACACGGTGTTGCCATTTCTATGAAAGCAAGAAAAGAAGGCATTACACCACAAGAAGTTATTGATAAATATGATGGAATTATCCGTAAATCGTTTGAAGATTTTGGAATTTCTTTTGATAATTATTCGAGAACTTCTGCAAAAATTCATCATGATACTGCATCAGAATTTTTTAGAAAATTATACGATGACGGAAAATTTATAGAAGAAACTACGGAGCAATTATATGACGAACAAGCCAATCAATTCTTAGCGGATAGATTTGTTACTGGCACGTGTCCAAAATGTGGCAATGAAGAAGCTTATGGTGATCAATGCGAAAAATGCGGCTCAACACTAAATGCAACTGATTTAATCAATCCAAAATCTACTATTACTGGTTCGAAACCTGTTTTGAAATCTACAAAACATTGGTTTTTACCCTTAAATGAATACGATGCTTTTTTAAGAGAATGGATTTTAGAAGGTCATAAAAACGATTGGAAACCCAATGTTTACGGACAAGTAAAATCGTGGGTTGATAGTGGTTTAGAACCAAGAGCTGTTACACGTGATTTAGATTGGGGAATTGATGTTCCTGTTGAAGGTGCTGAAGGAAAAAAATTATATGTGTGGTTTGATGCGCCAATTGGCTACATTTCTTCAACCAAAGAATGGGCTGCAAGAGTTGGAAAAAACTGGGAAGATTATTGGAAAAAAGAAGATACTAAGTTGGTTCACTTTATTGGGAAAGATAATATTGTTTTTCACTGTGTGATTTTTCCAGCAATGCTCAAGGCAGAAGGAAGTTATATTCTACCTGATAATGTTCCAGCTAATGAATTCTTGAATTTAGAAGGCAACAAACTTTCTACTTCAAAGAATTGGGCAGTTTGGTTACACGAATATTTACAAGATTTCCCAGAAAAACAAGATGTGTTGCGTTATGCCTTGACTGCTAATGCTCCAGAAACTAAAGACAACGACTTTACTTGGAAAGATTTTCAAGCGAGAAATAATAATGAGTTGGCAGCGATTTTTGGAAATTTCATCAATCGTGTCGTGGTTTTGACTAATAAATATTACAACGGAATTGTTCCAGCTCCAAACGAATTCTCAGAAGTTGATGAACAAACATTAGCTGAATTAAAAGCCTATCCTGCTGTAATTTCTAGTTCGATTGAACGTTATCGTTTTAGAGAAGCTTTGGGCGAATTGATGAATGTAGCACGATTAGGTAACAAATATTTAGCCGATGAAGAACCATGGAAAATGGTTAAAGAAAATCCAGAACGTGTAAAAACCCAAATGTATGTAGCATTACAAATTGCTTCTGCTTTGGCGATTTTATCGGAACCTTTTTTGCCATTCACAGCCGAAAAATTAAAACGCATACTTGTCATTCCGAGCGCAGTCGAGGAATCTAATCAATGGAATGCTATTACTGAAGGCAAAGAAATTATTAGTGCTAACCATCAAATTGGTCAAGCCGAGATTTTGTTTGCCCAAATTGAAGATGCCGAAATCCAAAAACAATTAGACAAATTAGAAGCAACTAAAACTGCCAATAAAGTGGAAAATGCAAAAGCCGAACCGCAAAAAGATATCATCACTTTCGAAGATTTTGCCAAAGTAGATTTACGAATAGGAACTATCATCGAAGCTGAAAAAATGCCAAAAGCCAACAAACTTTTAGTTTTAAAAGTTGATACAGGAATTGATGTTAGAACCATCGTTTCTGGAATTGCTGAGCATTTTACACCAGAAGAAGTCATTGGAAAACGCGTAACGGTTTTAGTGAACCTAGCACCAAGAGCTTTGCGTGGTGTGGAAAGTGAAGGCATGTTGTTGTTAACAAACAATGCAGAAGGAAAATTGGTTTTTGTAAATCCAGATACTTCGACTTCGCTCAGTACAGGTTCTGATGGCGTGATTAATGGTGCGATGATTTCTTAAAAAACAATATTAATGACCAAAAAAACAATCGCCTTTGATGCCGATGATACGCTTTGGCACAACGAACCTTATTTTGACGAAGCACAAGAAAAATTCTGTGAGTTATTTAGTGGTTTTGCTTCAAAACAAGAGTTATTGACTTTAATATTAAATCATCAAGTTAGGAATTTGCCTCTTTATGGTTTTGGTATCAAAGCGTTTACATTATCGATGATTGAGTCTGCTTTAGACTTAACAAATCATCAATTGAATGGACAAGTAGTTGAAAAAATCATTCAAATTGGGAAAGATTTATTGCAAAAACCTGTGGAACTTTTGCCCGAAGTTGAAACCGTATTACAAGCCTTAAAACCAAAGTACAAACTCGTTGTTGCTACAAAAGGCGATTTGAAAGACCAACACAGAAAGCTACACGACTCAGGAATTGGACATTATTTTCATCACATAGAAGTAATGAGCGATAAAAAAGAAGTTGATTATCAAAAAATGCTTGGTCGATTGGATTGTAAACCAGAAGATTTTATCATGATTGGCAATTCGCTAAAAAGCGATGTATTGCCCGTACTCAATATTGGCGGTACAGGAATTCATATTCCCTATCACACCACTTGGGAATACGAAAAAATTGATTTTGAAATCGTACACGACAACTTCAAATCAATACATGCAATAACTGAGATTTTAGATTTTTTGTAAACTTAGTTGATATAAGTCCAGTTGCTTCCATCACTGAAAACAGTAACCGTTCTCAGGTTGCCTTCATACATGTAGATGCTTGCGCTACCTGTTGTAGAATTTTTTGGGAACAACAATCCAGCAGCTGTGGTTAGCTGAGCGGTAATCGTGTTGCGAATATTACGAATGATATACATTCTTCCGGGAAACAAGGTTGGATTGGGTAATTGAAATTTATCATCGGTGGCAACTGGAGTAATCGAAATATAAATTCCGTCGCTGATGTTTACTGCTGCTCCACTATTTCCTGTTCCGTTGCCAGAAAGGTTGACAACTTTTACAGACATGTTTCCATTTACATCGAGCATGCTCAATGGTGTTGTGGTGTTAATTCCCACTTGTGCATAACTCATACATGATACAAATAAAAGCATCATTAGCACCAATGATAGTCTAATTTTTTTCATGGTTTTATAGTTTGATTTGACAGTTTTGTTTAACTAATTTAACTATTTTATACCACGCTTTTACTGTTAAAAATCAAAAACGCTCTCGAAAACGTTTTCGTGTTGACAACTTTTGTCTTTTTACGTTAAATTTTTATGTTTTTAAAATAAAAAACCCGACAAAATTTAGAATTTGTCGGGTTTAGTCTTAAAAATATTTTATTATTTCCCTAATAACAAAATATCGTTAGCAACTACTTCGGTGATGTAGCGTTTGTTCCCTTCTTTATCGTCATAACTTCTGTGAGTTAGTTTGCCTTCGATAGCGATTTCTTTTCCTTTTGAAACATATTTTTCGATGATCTCGGCTACTTTTCCCCAAGCAGTTACTCGGTGCCATTCGGTTTGTTCTACTTTTTCGCCTTTGTCGTTGATATAATAATCATTAGTAGCGATAGTAATATTGGCTACTTTTTTTCCTTCGCCAAAAGTTTTTACTTCTGGTTCGTTACCTACGTTTCCGATTAATTGTACTTTGTTTTTCATTGCATTCATGGCGTTTAAAATTTAAAAAGTTAATGTTTATATTTATTTTTTGTTTTGTTGAAAATGGTTTCTCATTTCCGACGATGCAAAGATGTGACAGGTTTTACCATTTATTCGGTTGCTAAGCATTTACTTTCGTTTGTAGTTGGTTGTTGTCGTTTGTTGTTGTTTTTATGTTTGATTTTCAATGATTTATTAATTTACAAAATGATAAAATTTATTTTGTAAATTGCTTAAATTTGAGTGTTGTGCGATAGTTAAACCGAAAATGACGAAAAAACCGAATATAAAAATGAAAGTATTCTATAATTCAGGAAATAATATTGACTTTGATTATTTCATTGTTGGAGAAAAAAATCAAAAAACATTAGATGAAAAATCTCTTGTTACTAAATTAACTGAAGAAACTGAAATTGAAGTTTTAGATATTGAAATTGATGGAAAACGATATACAAGTAACCAAGATTACTTAATAAAAGAAGTTGAAATAGCAACTCAAAAAGTTAAAAGATATTTTACTTGTAATAAAACCGAAATTCAATTTTAAAGCTAAAAAGATGGTAAAGACTTATTTTAATGTAATGAAAACTGTATTTGATTATGAGAATAGAGCAACGAGAAAAGAATTAGGAATATTTATACTCTTTACTTTTTTAGTTCCTGTTTTACTTGCAAACGGTTTATTTGCTTTGAACGATGAAATGGAGATTTTTGAAAGAGTTAAATTTGGCAATTTTGTGTTTATTCCAATGTATTTAGGATTATTAGTAACTATGATTTGTTTGCCTTTTATCATAATTAAAAGATTACACGACGTTGGGAAAAATGGGTGGAATATTTTTTTACCTCTAATTCCATTAATTGGAGCAATTTGGTTTTTATATTTAATCTTATCAAACAGTCAAAAAAATGACAACGAATATGGAAAATATAAACAGATTGAGAAATAACCATCGCACAACACACGTTTGGCGCAATTGCGAATTTTGTGGTAAATTCACATTCACGTTTCGCAAGAAATATTATCTTTAACAGAAAATAATCAGTTCCGAAGTTCGCAACTGACGCCAAGCGCGGGAACGTTAGGTGCAAGCGCTCCACAACTGCATCGAAAGACGATTTGATAATTAACGGAAAAAAATTGTAGCTTTACAACAGTAATTAATACCCCAAGAAAATGATAGCGGAAAAAACACTAAACAGAACATTACATATTGCTAAGTCTTCAAAAAAAGACGAGTTTTATACCCAACTATCAGACATCGAAAGAGAACTGAAACATTATAAAGAGCATTTTGAAAACAAAGTAGTTTTTTGTAATTGTGATGACCCAAGAAATAGTAATTTTTTTAAATACTTTGCATACAATTTTGAAAGTTTAGGATTAAAAAAACTTATTACAACTTGTTATAAAAATCAAGAAACAGATTTATTCCTTGAAGAAGAATCCGAAAAAGCAGTATTCCTTGAATACAATGGTGATTTAAACGGCAACAAAATTCCTGATGCAGAAGAAATTGGTGTAAAACCTCTCATAGGTGACGGTGATTTTCGTAGCAGAGAATCTATTGAACTTTTAAAACAATCTGATATTGTTGTTACCAATCCACCATTTTCCTTATTTAGAGAATATGTTGACCAATTAGTAAAATATGATAAAAAGTTTTTGATAATAGGAAACATAAATGCAATAACATATAAAGAAATTTTTAAACTAATCAAAGACAATAAGGCTTGGTTAGGTATAAATATGGGCAGAGGTATTTCAGGTTTTATAGTTCCAAAAGATTACGAATTATTTGGAACAGAAACCAGAATCGATGAAGATGGCAATAGAATAGTTGCAACAAACAATTGTTTATGGTTAACTAATTTGGACACATTCAGAAGGCACGAGGATATTGTGCTAACGAAAAAATATTATGGCAACGAAATCGAATACCCAAAGTTTGACAATTATGATGCAATAAATGTAAATAAAACCCAAGATATACCAATGGATTATGAAGGAGTAATGGGAGTTCCTATCACATTTTTACATAAATTCAATCCTGAGCAATTTGAACTAATCAAATTTAGAAAAGGAAATGATGAAAAAGATTTATCAGTAAATGGAAAGTGTCCATATTTTAGAATATTAGTCAAAAACAAAAAAATCTAAGTATTTCAAGACAACCACAATTAAATGGCAAAAAATCAAACAGACAGACTAAGAATAGAAAAAGTTAGAGGTGAAGGGCCGAAAGAAATATTTGGTGAGAAAGCTCAAATACATGATAAAGCAGTAAATAGTTTTTCTAAAATAGTTTTTGAAACCCTAAAAAATGATTTTCCTAAACTGGAATTTCGTTTTAGAAAAAGTATAACCAAAAAAGAGATTAATGAAAAGTTACATGAAGTAGATGAGCGATTAGGAGTTACAATTTTTCTTGAAAACGCAAAGATTAGTCCTGATGGAGGAATTATTGAAGTTAAAGACAAAAACGACAAATGGCGTGTAGTTTTAGTTTCTGAAGCAAAACATCAAGGTAAGGATATTGAAAATATCAGTAAAGGAATTTTAGTTGGTAAAAATAGTGATCAATTGTTGATGACTGCGGGTAATGCTATAGAACGCTCTCACAAAAACATCAATGAAATAAGAAACTTAATGATTGATGAAAAACATTTCCCATATGTTTTATTTTTACAAGGCTCAAATTTTCTAACTGAAACAATAACGGTAACTAAACCGGACGGAACTGAAGTCATTTTGAAACACGATGATGGAATTTTAAATAGAATTGATAGACTTACATCTTCAAATTACAGTTTACCAATCAATCAGAATCATTGCGAGAATATATTTATTTCTATTGACGGAAAATCTGTAATGTTACAAGCAGTAACTATTTATGCAAGACCAAAAGAGTGGCCTATAGAAGAAATGGTGCCAATAATGATGGATGTTTCTAAAACTTCACTGAAAATTTTAGGCTTAACTGAATGACAAAGGAAAGAAAATCGCCAGCCTGTAATTGCGGTTTCTCTCCATAGCTAGCTTTTATTTTTACTTGTTTATCAAAAACCTTTATCTTTAAAATAAAATAATTCATTCGCTGGCTTTGACATTGTTTCAAAGTTGCGGAACGTTAGCAGAAATGTTGAAAAAATAACAATCATCAATAGTAATTAAAAAACCATATCATGGAAAAAAAAGCACCATCATTTATCTTTTTAATCATTGCCATCATTACAGGTTCACGATTACTGAAGTATATCGATTTTTAAAACCTAAAGGTTGAAAAACCTTGGTTATCGGCAATTTATTTTTTAACGTTTGCGTTCTCAATTTATATCTTGATAAGAAACTATAAAAACCAATCAAAAAAATAAATTTACCTCATCAACAAAACCCAACTACAAGAACTTTAGCCCGCTTATAGTGTTGATACTATTTTTTTACTAACTTCGTTGCAATCAGTTGTAAAAATTTTTTCTGCATGAGAAACTGTCCAGAATGTGGCGATAAAATATTGGGTCGCGAAGACAAAAAGTTTTGCAGCGACAGTTGTCGTAATAACTACAACAATCGCATCAACAAAGACGCGACCAACCTAATGCGCAACATCAACAACAAATTGCGCAAAAACTACCGCATTCTTAGTGATACAAACACCGAAGGAAAAACAAAAACCACCAAAGCCAAACTGCTAAGCAAAGGTTTTGACTTCGAATATTTTACTAATATCCTCAACACAAAAACCGGCAACACCTACTATTTTGTCTATGATCAGGGTTATATGTTTTTGGACAATGATTTTTATATGCTGGTCAAAAAAGATTAACCCAAACTGCTATGAAACCAACCAACCACTCTTTTTTTAGCTTTCTTTACATAACAATAGTTATTGGCTTGTCGTTCTATTTTATGATGCCGCAAAGCTATGATACTACCGAAGCGCCATTATCTGAATTTTCTACTCAACGTGCTTTTGCCAAAGTAAAAGCCATGAGCGCAAAACCTCATTTTGTGGGTTCAAAAAATCATGAAGCTGTTGCACAATATTTAATTTCTGAACTCAAAAACCTTGGTTTGAACCCAAGTATTCAAGAAGGTTTTACCCTTTCGGATGGTGGAACATTAGTAAAATCTAAAAATATAATTGCCAAGATAAAAAGCACCTCTACTGCGCTAGACGAAAAAAATAAAGCATTATTGTTGCTTTCTCATTATGATTCTGCGCCACATTCCTACTCACATGGCGCAAGTGATGATGCCAGTGGTGTTGCTACTATACTCGAAAGCGTTAGAGCATTTCTAAACAATAAAACCAAACATAAAAACGACATCATCATTCTTTTTACAGATGCCGAAGAACTTGGACTCAATGGCGCTGCACTTTTTGTTACTGAACACAAACTTGCAAAAGAAGTTGGATTGGTTCTCAACCTTGAAGCTCGCGGAAGTTCTGGTCCAGGATATATGCTGATGGAAACAAACGAAGGCAATGCCAAGATGGTGGATGCTTTCAGCAACGGAAATGTTCGTTATCCTGTTTCAAACTCGTTGATGTATAGCATTTATAAAATGTTGCCAAACGATACTGATTTGACCGTTTTTAGAGAACAAGGAAAAATTCAAGGGTTTAACTTTGCTTTTATTGATGGACATTATAATTACCACACAGCACAAGATGATGCGCAACATCTTTGCAAAAACACACTAGAGCATCAAGGAAGTTATATTTTGCCGTTGATAAATTATTTTGGCAATGCTGATATTTCTAACTTGAATAGTAGCAACGATAAAGTGTATTTCAATATTCCGTTTACGTTTGTGAATTATCCATTTGATTGGATATTGCCGATGCTTATCATTGGTTTTGTTTTGTTCTTTGCCTTTGTTATGATTGGTCTTGGCAAACAAATTCTTAGAATGGATGAAATCGTAAAAGGGTTTATTCCATTGTTCACTTCGCTTATCGTTGTTGGAGGTATTACTTATGTTTTATGGAAAGTGATTTTGGGTTTTTATCCTCAATACAAAGACATTCTACAAGGATTTACCTATAATGGTCACGATTATATTTATGCTTTTGTAAGCTTGGCGTTGTGCATTTGCTTCCTCATTTATAGCAACAACGCAAAAAGAAATCCAGAAATGAGCCAAAGCATTGCACCACTACTGATTTGGTTGCTTATCAACACTGCTATTGCTTTTCTGTTGAAAGGTGGAGGATTTTTTATAATTCCGGTTTTATGCAGTCTGTTGATGGTTGGTTTTTTTGTAATTACACAAAAATCGAAAGCGGTTTTAAATTTGATTTTATCCATCCCAACATTGCTCTTGATTGTTCCTTTTATCCAAATGCTTCCAATTGGCCTTGGTTTAAAAATGCTTTTTGTTAGCACCATTTTGACCGTTTTGAGTTTTACATTGCTATTGCCAATTTTTGGTTCATTTAGCAAAATGAAAACTTGGTCGCTTGCTTTTCTATTGCTGTCTTTTGGGTTTTTTGCAAAAGCACATACAACATCTGGTTATGAAAATGGGAAAGCAAAACCAAACAGTCTGCTTTATATCCTCAATGGCGATACAGGAAAAGCATATTGGGCAAGTTATGATAAAACTACTGATGAATGGACAAAAGGTTATCTTGGCGAAAAACCTAAAAATGCTTCATCGCTCAATAAAAATCAACTTTACAGCAAATATGGTTCGCAATATACTTTGATGGCTGATGCGCCAAAGAAAAACATCATGAAACCAACTATCACTTTTGCAAAAGATAGCATTGCTGGAAATAAACATTTTCTAAAAATTATTATTTCGCCCAATAGAAATGTGAATAGATACGATGTTTTTGTAAACAATATGTCTATTCAAAACCTGAAAGCAAACGGTGTAAAATCGCTTGATTTTGAAACAAAAATTGGCGGAAAAGCCAGCAACAAACTCTTGAGTTACTATGTTGTCAATAATGAGCCATTGGTAATGGAGTTTACTATTCCTGCTAGTGAAAAAGTAGATATGGATTTGGTAGAAAGTTCTTTTGATTTGATGAATAATCCAGCTTTTAACATGGCAAAAAGAAGAAGTTGGATGATGCCAACGCCTTTTGTGTTAAACGATGCTGTGGTTATCACGCAAAAAATAAAACCAACACCAGTATTAGAAGATAATCCAAAACCAATTCTTCATAGAAGAAATCCTGTTGCTCAAGACAGTATAATGGTAGAAAACGATAGTATCAGATAATGCAAGTATCAATATTAGGTTGTGGTTGGCTAGGATTACCATTAGCAAAATCATTGATTGAAAAAGGATTTTCGGTTAATGGCTCAACTACTTCTGTAGAAAAAATTCCGTTACTAGAAAGTTTAGGAATTCAACCATCGATTATCACTCTGAGCGCAGTCGAAGGGCAAAATAATGAAAACGAAATTATTCCTTTTCTCCAAAACTCCGAAGTTTTAATTATAAATATACCACCAAAATTAAGAAGAGATTCTGTCGCTTCGCTCGGAATGACATTTGTAGAAAAAATCGAAAACCTTATTCCTTTTATTGAAAAATCAACGGTTAAAAAATTGATTTTTGTGAGTTCAACTTCGGTTTATGGAGAAATTCCGCTCGAAAACGTTCAAGGTGAAAAAAACAGTATTACAGAGGAAATCCTTCCCAATCCTGATACTGAAAGCGGCAAACAACTTTTGGAAGTTGAAAAAATATTGCAAAGTAATAGTCATTTCAAAACCACTATTGTTCGATTTGGAGGATTGATTGGAAACGACAGACATCCTATTTATTTTTTGGCTGGAAGAAAAAATATTGAAAATCCTGATGCGCCAATAAACTTAATCCATCTCGAGGATTGTATCGGTATTATTCATGAGATTCTTCGCTATGCTCAGAATGACAATTTGGTGTTGAACGCAGTTGCACCATTTCACCCAAGTAGAAAAGAATATTATACTCAAAAAGCAATAGAATTAAATCTACCTTTACCAGAATTTGAAGAAAAAAACAAAGTTGCTGGAAAGATTATTTCTTCCGAAAAAGTAGAAACCTTTTTAAACTATAAATTCCAAAAACCAAGTCTATGAATAGCAATGATATTATAGGAGCAATTGGTGTTGGAATCATCTTGCTGGCTTATTTCCTGAATATTTTTTCATTGATAAAAAAAGATGGAAGTCTTTATTTTATCCTCAACATAATTGGGGCAAGCATTGCATGTTTTGCTTCCTATCTTATTGATTATATTCCTTTTATAATTCTTGAGGCAACTTGGGCAATTGTGAGTGTTTTTGGACTAATAAGAAGTATAAAAAAACCTAATCTTTTTTAAAAACAGAAGAATCATGAAAAAAAGCATTTTAATATTTTTTTTGGTAACAATTTTTATGAGTTGTTCTAAAAACGAAGAAGAAACTACTATACCTCAAGAATTAATAGGTTCTTGGCAATATAAGGGTTATTTTTCTCATGATATCTATGATGAAAACGGACCTGTTTTTTTTCCTGTTTTGAGTAGTATTATTACTTTCAATAACAACCATACTTTTAATCAAGTCCTTAATAACTATGAATACTCAGGTACTTTCAGTGTCATTGATGGTAATAAACTTAAAATCAGCTATAACCCTAATCCCAATGGATTAACTGGAGGAGGCAGTTCGAAAATAACTTTGTTGACTGAAAACGAATTAAGACTTTCGTGCCTTAATGAAAGTTCTTGTGATGTTGATTTATATGAAAAAGTAGCTTCTAACTAATTTTATTGATATGTATAAAAAAACCTCAAGTTTAAACTTGAGGTTTTTATTTTTTTACCAAATTTTCACTCTCTTTTCTGGAGCAAGATACATTCCATCGCCAGGTTTTATACCAAATGCTTGATGAAAAGTTTCTAAGTTCAATAAAGGAACATATCCTCTATACATTCCTGGTGAATGTGGATCGGTTTTAACCTGATTTTTGATGGCTTCGTCACGCATTTTTCCTCTCCAAATAGTTGCCCACGAAATGAACAAGCGTTGTTCTGGAGTATATCCATCAATTAATCCAGGATTTCCGTTTTCTTTTAAATACAATTGTAATCCATCATAAGCTGCGTTTATTCCGCCCAAATCACCAATGTTTTCGCCAAGTGTGAATTTTCCATCTACACGCGTTCCAGGAAGTGGTTCAAGAGCTGAATATTGTTCTGCCAATGCTGAGCCTAGTTCTGTGAATTTTTTCAAATCTTCTTCTGTCCACCAGTTTACCAGATTACCATCAGCATTATATCTTGCACCTGAATCGTCAAATCCGTGAGATATTTCATGGCCAATTACTGCTCCAATTCCGCCATAGTTTACAGCTTCGTCTGCTTTGTAATCATAAAAAGGTGGTTGCAATATTGCCGCTGGAAATACAATTTCGTTGTAAGAAGGATTATAATAAGCGTTTACGGTTTGTGGCGACATGAACCATTCGTCCTTATCAACCGGTTTCTTTAAATCATCTATGTTCTTTTTGAAATTCCACTTGGTAATATTCATACCATTTTCAAAGGCTGTTCCGCCTTCTTCTGGGCTTTTTATTACCAATGCGCTATAATCTTTCCAAGTATCTGGATAACCGATTTTTATTCTAATTCTATCCAGTTTTTCAATAGCACTTTCTTTGGTTTTTTCATCCATCCATGTCAAATTCTTGATGCGAATACCATAAGCTTTGATGATGTTGTTGATCATGTTTTCGGCTTTTTTCTTAGCTTCGGCTGGGAACATTTTTTCAACATATAATTTTCCTAAAGCTTCACCTATTGCACCATTTACATCTTGAAGAGCATTTTCATTTCTTGGTCTTTGTTTTAAAGCTCCATTCAATGTTTTGCTATAAAACTCCCAGTTTGCTTTTTCTATTTCGGTTGTCAAACCATCTGCTGCGCCATTCAAGAGAGTCCAACGCATGTAATTTTTCCAATCTTCTACTTTATTTTCTTTAAAAATAGCTTGAAGCGCTTCCATATATTTAGGCTGAGAAACAATAATTGTATCAACACCAGTAATTCCTAAACCGCTCAAATACTCATTCCATTTTATTGATGGTGTTAAAGCTGAAAGCTCTGAAATTGCTTTTGGGTTATAGGTTTTTCTTCTATCTCTGCGTTCTACTCTGTCTAGTCTAGGTTTTGACATTGATGTTTCGAATGCTAAAATACTTTCGGCTTCTTGTTTTGCTTTATCTGGTTTAGTACCAAGAAATTGAAGCATTCTAGCAACGTGAGCTTTATATTTTTCACGTTTTTCTTTAGAATCTGCATCATCTGAAACGTAGTAATCTTTGTCTGGCAATCCTAATGTTCCAGGCCCAAGATTCAAAACATTTCTGTTGCTGTCTTTTGCATCGGCACCAACACCAACACCAAAAAATCCAATTCCACCATAAGGAGCCATTTCTATCATTAACTTTTGCAAATCACTAATGTTTTTTACTGCGTTAATTTTTGCTAAATAAGGTTTAATAGGATTGATTCCAGCTTTGTTTCTTGCTACAGTATCCATTATGGATTTATACAAGTTGATTGCTTTTCCTTGGTCTGTGTCTGATTTATATTTATTGCTTTTAGCAGCTTCTTCGAGTATTGCTAAAACATCGTTGTCTGTATTTTTTCTTAGTTCGTCAAAACTTCCCCATCTTGTTCTATCAGCTGGAATTTCAGTTTTCTTGAGCCAAGTTCCATTTACAAATTTGAAAAAATCCTGCGAAGGTTTTACATCCATATCCATCAAGGTAATATCGATACCATGCGTTTTTTTCTGCGCTTCTGCCTGAGTTAATCCAAGCACTATGGCGCTTGCTAGTATTAATTTTGCTTTTGTTATCTTCATAATCAGTTGGTTTAGTTTTTACAAATTTATTTATAAAAATCGTT
>ERZ795062.258-NODE-258-length-48402-cov-6.741970_pt1 | contig 48402 bp, 47 predicted proteins | sample MGYA00375146_ERZ795062 | MGnify/ENA primary metagenome ERZ795062 (study PRJEB30191, sample SAMN05720281) | activated sludge metagenome | isolation source: Anaerobic digester | place: USA | collected 2015-07-16 ...
TTGCAGCGATGGAGATTCAAGGGTCTATGATTGCAAGAGTCAACAAAAAGACACTGTCTATCGTAGTACTGATAACGATTTCACTACAGCTTCTTTTCTTTAACGCCGGATATCTACCTTGTTTTTATTTTCTTAGCGACCGGCTATCGGAAAAGAGTACTTGGACAGGACTTTCGATTGCCGCAGTAGTGTTTATTGCTTTGGGAGTAAGGTTGTTATATAAGGCAATCAAGAGAGATACAGTTTATGAGCATAGATGTGAACTGGGAGTCAAGGGATATGCCAAGATAATTGCAGTGACAACGCTATATACCCTTTTTGCCGGATGTGCATCAGGATTGATCGGGACCAATATATTTGAGATGGTTGGGATAATCGCATTGTTCTCATTTATAGTCGTTGTAATAGGCTTGTACTTTGGACTTCATTTTGGCTTCACCGGTAAAACACCAATATATGCAGCAGGATCAGCACTGCTCCTGATATGCGGAATAGAGATAATGGCCAAAGTTCTATAATGTAATGTATATAAAAAGAGCTTCGTTCGTATGATATGTACCGGAAATCTGGGTAACATATTAATATAGAACGAAGCTCTTTTTTATTTATCATAAATAATTACAGAAGCAATTTTGGCCAGAATACAAATGTTGATATTTATGATTGAATTGAAAGCAATCGATCATTTCAAAATGTATATGTGATCAGCCAATCAATGAACTGGGACAGTACTTCCTGAGAGGACATTCTTCACACAGAGGAACTGGTGCCTTACAGATGGTTCGTCCAAAATTAATCAGCTGGATATTCCATCTGATCCAGTGATCTTCAGGAATCGCATTCATAAGGTCATACTCCACCTTGGTAGGATCAGTATTTTCAGTCAGTCCAAGCTTCTTTGATATTCGTTTTACATGAGTATCTACAACGATACTTGGAATACCATATATGTTACCACGGATGACGTTGGCAGTTTTTCGACCGACACCTGGAAGAGAAGTCAATAGCTCGAGCTCACTTGGAACTGTTCCGCCGTATTCGTAAGCTACCATTTTTGCACACTTTATCAGATTACTTGCCTTGGCATGGTAGAACCCTACGGAATGGATCATATCCTCTAATTCCATAATATCTGCAGATGCCATTGTCATTGGGTCAGGATATCTCTTAAAGAGTGCGGGAGTAACCATGTTGACTCTGGCATCTGTACACTGGGCACTTAGTATAGTAGCAACCAGAAGCTCCCATGGACTTTCATTATTTAGAGTAACGGGAAGTTTGTCCGGATAATACGCATCCAATGCAGACAGTATCTGTGGTAGATATTCGTTGACAGTGAATTTTATTTGTTTTCTATTTGCTTTCTTCATTTTCCCCCTCATTATTATCATATAAAAATGATTCATTATGGTTCTCTGAATCGGATTCTGAAGCAGATGTTATTATATAGAAGTTCTCAGAAGATCCACAAGTTGACTTTTCAAAATCATCTTGAAGAGATGAAATTACTAAACGCTCCAAGGGAAGCTGAAGAGTCTTGGCAAACTCTATAAGAGATTTGATCTTTCTAGGTTTATTCAGTTCTCGGTAACAATTTCCAAGAAGAATATAATTTTTGCTCACATCGGAACGAATCCCGGCTCCATATTCCAGGTATTTTACAGCGGAAGTGTAATCTGCTCTTGATATAGAATTCTCTGCAAGACTTATAAGAATTGCACATAGGGAATTAAAATTTTCACCAATCTCATTTAGTTCTGTTAGATTAGAAACACCGTATCTTTCCTTAAGGTCAGTGTTGGTTAGACCATTAAGGCATAATATCCTTTTTTCAGAGAGAGCCTTCAAAGATTCAATTAGGCTTTCATATTGTGAATCTGTACTTTCTAATGGAAATTTTTCCATTGGAATGGTAATATAGGAAAGATTCGTTATATCAGCCTTGGCGGTGAAGTTAGATTTTTGCTCTCGGTCCCAAAAAGACTGTTCGGTACTGCGTTCTTTATTTTTGACGTAGGTTCTTCTAATAGTGAAGATTATGATACCGATAAATACAATAGTTAATATAGGATACAAGGCTATGGCCTGCTTTCTGGAAAATTATGAGGTGATAAAATGTTTAGGAATCCTAAAAGAACCAAAAGAATAGTTTCATTTATAGCACTTATTCTCTTAGGAGCAATGGTTCTTACTACAGTTGTAGCATTCTTAGTATAAGTAACGTACCGGTAAAATGTCAATTTGAAAGTGAGTGTTTCTTAGTAATATGAAGATCTTTGAAAAATATATACTTGCTGTAGCCGGAATCATGGCGGCGGCAATAATTTTTACGCTGGTGCCCGAGCAGACGGTGGTGGCGGCGACAAAAGTTCCCTCAGGGATATCAATAGATGGAACTGATGTATCCGGAATGACGGAGAAACAGGTCAATCAGGTAATAGATTCCTATATGAAATCGGTGAGTGATTCGGTTATCAAGCTGTCTACAGATGAGAAATCAGTGGATGTCAAGGCGGGAGATCTGGGAATCAGAAATATCGATAAACGGACAGTAAAAAGAGCGGTAAATTATCTCGGAAGCGGTAATCCACTTGAGAGATTCTCCAAAAAAGAATATTTAAAATCTGGCAACACCAAGGACATGAAGTTGTCTCTTACATGTGATCCGGCTACACTTTCTACATTTCTTCAGAATAACAAGGGCAACTTGTCCAATCCCACAGTCGATAATGGATTAAAAAGAGAAAATGGACAATTCGTATTTGTTCCTGGATCAGCTGGAAAAGAAATAAATATTTCGGATGCAACATCCAAGATCACATCTTATATTGAGAAAGAATGGAACAAAAAAGACGGAGAATTAAAGCTTAAAACGGAAACAGTGGAGCCTAGAGGAACCAAGGAAGAACTATCCAAGGTCAAGGATTTGCTAGGAACAGCCACAACAGACTATAGTTCATCAGCAGAAGGGCGTAAGCACAATGTAGCCAAGGGAGCATCTTTCCTAAACGGAACTATAATGTATCCGGGTGACATAATATCTGTGTATGGTAAGGTCTCACCGCTTTCCGTAGAAAACGGCTATGAGGTTGCCGGAGGTTATGCTAATGGTCAGACTGTAGAGGCTGAGGGCGGCGGTATATGTCAGGTGGCGACAACTACTTATGATGCTGTAATAAATGCCGAACTTGGCATTGAGACCAGATCAGCTCATTCACTTACGGTTCATTATGTGGATGTATCGTTTGATGCAGCAATAGCGGCATCGCCCGATGGACAGGTACTTAAAGATCTGAAATTTAAAAATACACTTAATGCTCCTATTTATATTGAAACATCTACAAATGGTTCTACAATAACGGTGAATGTATATGGTCAGGAGACCAGACCGGCAGAACGAAAATTGACTTACGAAAATACCATAGATGAGAGATATGATATCGTCAATAAATTTACGGAGGACCCTGCACTTCCGGTAGGAACGATCAAAAAAGTAACAACAGGTCAGACTGGATACAAGGCCAAGCTCTGGAAGGTGGTAACAGTGAATGGTGTTGAACAAAGCAGAACTATCCAGAACAGAAGTAATTACAAGATGTCAGAAGGAAGCTACTCTGTAGGAACAGCTTCAGCGGATCCCGCTCAGACCCAGAGCATGCAGGCGGCGATCGCCACAGGAGACCAGAATACGATTTTGACAACGGCAGCATTTATAACAGGAACAGCACCGATCACTATCGGAGACAGAGATGCAAAACCTACTGAAGCAGAGAAGCAGGCTGCAGCCGCAGCAAAGGCATCCGGAACGCAGGCAGGTAATTCAGCTCCGGCAACGACTCCGGGTACAACAGTTCCGGGACAGAATCCGGTTCCTGTTCCCGATACGAACCAGCCTCAGTCAACAACGCCTACACCATAGGCAGTAATCGTCAAATAATTAAAACCATTCGGAGATGGTATGGATATAATAATGATTGGAAATGCCGGAGCCTCCGGAACAGTTAAAATAGCAGAAAAAAAATATCTTGAGCTAAAAGAAAAATATCCAGAATGGTTTATTGATCAGGCAAAAAACATTCAACAGGATCAAAACGATGAAGTCTATAAAAAAGTGGAAGAGATTGTTGAAAAGACAGTAGTTATGATAAAAAGTAATGATGAGACCATTCCCTTGACGTTCAAATGCGGAGAGGGTGGCATCATGAATACTCTATGGGAACTGGGAAAGGTCAGAAAAAAAGGATTTGTTATAGACATTTTTTCCATACCGATAAAGCAGGAAACTGTGGAGATCTCAGAATTTTATCATATAGATCCATATAGACTGGAATCATTTGGTGCATATATAGCAGTTGTGAGAAGCGGCGCAGAATCCATGGCTCTTTTAAGGGAAACTGGAATGGAAGCTTGCATTATAGGATATCTGAATAACAGCAAAGATAAGGTACTTCTGTTTGATACTGATGGAGAAGTGAGATTTTTGGACAGACCAAGAGAAGATGAACTTGCCAAAGTGATATGATTCTGATGTAATTAGGACATACCTATAATAAAAGGCATATATGTAAGTAATCGTAATTCTGAATCACAAGGGAAAAGACTGTTAAATCCGGAAAGGAAAAAGAAACGATGCAGAATATTAATGAAAAGATACTTAACTATATAGAAAAGAACAGCAGGATAGATCTGAAGGAACTGGCGACGATACTGGGGGAGAGCGAAAACGAAGTTATTAATGCTCTTCAAGATATGGAAGAAAAACATATCATATGTGGATATCACACATTGATAAATTGGGACAAGGCAGGTATCGACAAGGTAACAGCTATGATAGAGGTCAGAGTAACACCTCAGAGAGGAATGGGATTTGATAAGGTAGCTAAGCATATCTATAACTATCCTGAGGTAACCAGCGTATATCTGATATCCGGTGGATTTGATTTTATGGTAATTATCGAGGGAAGAACCCTTAAAGAAGTGGCGGAATTCGTATCATCGAAACTGGCACCTCTTGAATCTGTTCTCAGCACCAAGACGAACTTCATCTTGAAATTATACAAAGAGCACGGAACTATCATGAGTGAGGATAGGCTCGATGAAAGGATGAAGATGTCATTATGAGAAATCCTGTCAATCAGACAATAACAAATATTGCACCTTCAGGAATAAGAAAGTTCTTTGATATTGTCCAGGAAATGGATGATGCGATCTCTCTTGGTGTAGGTGAACCGGATTTCGATACTCCGTGGAGAATAAGGGATGAGGCGATATTTTCCCTGGAAAACGGAAGAACATTTTATACATCCAATTCAGGTCTAAAGGAATTAAAGGTTGCAATCTCTGAGTATCTGACCAGAAAATATGACCTGATATATGATCCTAATCAAGAGATGATGATAACGGTAGGCGGAAGCGAAGCTATTGATATAGCTCTTCGAGCCATGCTAGATCCAGGAGATGAGGTCCTTATCCCGCAGCCCAGCTATGTATCATACGGACCTTGTACTATTCTCGCAGGCGGCAATCCGGTGTATATAGAGCTCAAAGAGGATGATGAATTCAGACTCACACCTGAAGAGGTGGAGGAGAAGATCACAGATAAGACCAAGGTTCTTATTCTGCCATATCCTAACAATCCTACGGGAGCTGTTATGGAAGGGTCAGATCTAAAAAAAATAGTTGATATAGTAATAAAACATGACCTTTTTGTACTTACAGACGAGATATACGCTGAGCTTACATATCAGAAGAATCATGTCTCAATAGCTGCTTTTCCGGGAATGAAGGAGAGAACAGTATATATAAATGGTTTTTCAAAGGCATTTGCAATGACCGGATGGAGATTAGGATATGCATGTGCACCTGCCGTACTTTTGAGTCAGATGCTAAAGATCCATCAGTTCGCCATAATGTGCGCACCGACTACATCACAGTATGCCGCAGTTGAGGCAGTTAAGAGCTGTGATAAGGAAGTTGCAGATATGGTGGTTCAGTATGATGAACGCCGCAGGTATTTATTAAACAGACTTAGAGATATGGGGATCAGGTGCTTTGAACCTTTTGGAGCATTCTATATTTTCCCATCTATCAAGGAATTCGGAATGACCAGTGAAGAATTTGCTACAAATCTTCTAAAGAAACAGAAGGTAGCAGTAGTTCCGGGAACAGCATTTGGACAATGCGGTGAGGGATTCGTGAGAATCTCCTATGCATACTCCATGGACAACTTGAAAAAAGCAATGGACAGAATTGAGCTTTTTGTAAAAGAATTGAAAGAAGAAACAAATTGAAACCATTAAATATAGTATTGCATGAACCTGAGATCCCATCTAATACTGGCAATATCGGGCGTACATGCGTGGCAACCGGTACTAGACTACACCTTATCAAACCTTTAGGGTTCAGTCTGGATGAAAAGGCAGTCCGTAGGGCTGGAATGGATTATTGGAAGGATCTGGATCTAAGTATTTATGAGGATTATCAGGACTTTATCGACAAGAATCCTGATGCCAAGATATATTATGCAACTACAAAGGGGCAGAATAAGTATACGGACGTTTCTTTTCCGGAAGGGGCATATATCATGTTCGGAAAAGAAAGTGCCGGAATACCAGAAGAGATACTGATAGAACATCCTGAAGAATGCATCAGGATTCCTATGGGGCATGATATCAGATCTTTGAATCTGGCAAACAGCGTTGCAATTGTTACGTATGAGGCCCTGAGGCAGCAGGATTTTGGAGACTTAGAGCCTATTGGACAGTTACACAGACTCCACTGGTGATATATTAGGTATGTTATTTGATACATTAATTAGCCGAATATGATGCAGACCATCAAGGCTGCAATCAAGGTATTATAATGAATATAGATGTAAATACAAATATTAATAATATAAATATAAATATAATAGAAGCGAAAAATCTAAGTCATGAATATATAGTTCGTGATGAAGAGGGAAATGTGGAAAACATTGTCACAGCAATTGACAATGTTGATATTTCTGTAAAAAAAGGACATTTTATATCGATCCTTGGACATAATGGCTCAGGCAAGTCTACATTTGCCAAGCATATCAATGCGCTTCTATATCCATCAGGAGGCACTTTGTTTGTAAATCAGATGGATGCTAACGACAAGAGCAATACTTTGGATATCAGAAAGTCTGCAGGAATGGTATTTCAGAATCCTGATAACCAGATCATAGCATCTGTGGTAGAAGAGGATGTGGGATTCGGTCCGGAAAACATCGGTGTGCCCACAGATGAGATATGGGAAAGAGTTGAAAAGAGCCTTAGATCTGTAGGAATGTGGGAATATAGAAAGCATTCACCGAACAAGCTGTCCGGCGGTCAGAAGCAAAGAGTGGCGATCGCAGGAGTAATGGCAATGGAACCGGAATGTATCGTGCTGGATGAACCCACTGCTATGCTGGATCCCAACGGTCGTAAGGAAGTTATACGTGCGATCCATGAATTAAATAAAAAAAAGAATGTTACAGTTATTCTTATCACCCATTACATGGAAGAGGTGGTAGGATCTGATTATGTATACGTTATGGACAGTGGCAAGGTGGTTATGGAAGGCGAACCCAGGGATATATTTTCCAAAGTGGAAGAGCTAAAGAGCTATAGGCTCGATGTACCACAGATCACCCTTGTGGCTGATGAACTGAAAAAAGCAGGAGTAAATGTACCGGATGGTGTCCTGACAAGGGAAGAACTGGTAGAGGCTCTTCGCGGTATCAGAGCAACGGAGGTGTGATATGTCTCTAATATTTGACCACGTATCATATACCTATAGCCCGGATACGGCATATGAAGTGGCAGCACTAAATGATATTAATCTAAAAATCGATGATGGAGAATTCATCGGAATAATAGGTCATACCGGATCAGGTAAATCAACCCTGGCTCAGCATATGAACGGACTGATAAGAGCTACGGCAGGCAGCATCTATTATAATGGCCAGGATATATATGATAAGGGCTATAAGCTTAAGGATCTTAGAACGCAGGTTGGAATGGTATTTCAATATCCGGAGAACCAGCTGTTCGGAACCACGGTTTTCGAGGATGTATGTTTTGGACCAAAAAATCAAGGGCTAGATGAAAAGGAAGTTTCTCTCAGAGCTTTTGAAGCACTTAGAGCGGTTAAACTGCCTGAGGAATATGCGGAGACATCTCCTTTTGATCTGTCAGGCGGACAAAAGAGAAGAGTAGCAATTGCTGGAGTATTGGCCATGAAGCCTGCTTATCTGATATTGGATGAACCCACCGCAGGACTAGATCCCGCAGGGAGAGAAGAGATACTCGGACTCATCAAAGAACTCCATGATAAAAAGGGTACAACAGTTATACTGGTGTCTCACAGCATGGAGGATGTGGCTAATTATGTAGACCGTATTGTTGTAATGGAACATGGCGGTATCCTATATGATGGTACACCAAGAGAAGTGTTTCATTATTGCAAGGAGTTGGAGGAAATAGGACTTGCAGCTCCACAGGTCACATATCTTATGCATGATCTTAAGAAAATAGGATTTCATGTAGATACGGATATTACAACGGTTCCAGAGGCCAGAGATGCTATTTTAAGGGCTCTTGGACGGAAGGAATAATATGTTTAGAAATATGACATTGGGCCAATACTATCCCGCAGATTCGATTCTGCATAGATTGGACCCTAGAACAAAATTATTTGGGACATTGATATTCATAATTTCGATATTTATCGTGGATTCAGTTCCGGGAATGCTTGTTATTGCAGCCTTTCTGGGAGCTGTTATCATCATATCTAAGGTTCCGTTTTCATTTATGGTAAAGGGAATAAGGGGAATAGTCGTATTACTAATGATCGCTGGACTTTTTAATCTGTTCTTGACTCCTGGAGATAAGATCCTTTTTCATTTTGGAATATTGACGATTACGGATGCCGGACTTAAGAGTGCTACACTTATGACTATTCGTATGATAGTGCTTATAATCGGAACTTCTGTTATGACACTTACGACTACACCGAATTCGCTTACAGATGGACTGGAAAAGGGACTTAGATTTCTCACTGTTTTCAGGGTACCTGTTCATGAAATATCTATGATGATGTCGATCGCACTTCGATTCATACCTATACTTATCGAGGAAACGGATAAGATCATGAAGGCTCAGATGGCTCGTGGTGCTGATTTTGAAAGTGGTGGAATATTTCAGAAGGCCAAGTCAATGGTGCCTATTCTGGTTCCACTTTTTGTAAGTGCGTTCAGACGTGCCAATGATCTGGCTCTTGCAATGGAAGCTCGTTGCTACAATGGCGGAGATGGCAGGACCAATATGAAGCCATTAAAATATGCGGGGATCGATGCGATTTCGTATGTGTGTATTTTTGTATTTTTAGGGACTTGTATTGCAGCGAAGGTTTTATTGTAAGACCTGTAATAGTATAATGAGCTATATAAATGAAAGGTATAAACATACTTTGATGTGAATTGACCTTTGAGCCTCACGTCATGTTCAAGATGTGATTCAATAAGAGATTCAATTGGTGATTCAATTATAAGAATGGAATTATATATTTATGAGAGTGTTGATCTATACATCTTATGATGGCACTGATTACTGTGGTTGGCAGAAGCAGGACAATGGCGTGTCAGTAGAGGAAAAACTGAATGCGGCCATTTCGGATCTTTTTAAAACCAAAGCGGAGGTTATTGGAGCCAGCCGTACTGATGCAGGAGTTCATGCCGAGGGTGCAGCAGCTGTTTTTGACTGTGAGACCAGGATGCCGGCGGAGAAGATCTGCTATGCTCTTAATCAGAGACTACCGGAGGATATAAGAGTAATAAGATCAGAAGTGGTAGATGATGGATTTCATCCCAGGCATTGCGATTCTGTGAAGACTTATGAATACAGGATATGGAATGCAAAATTTGAAAATCCGCTTAACAGATTGTATACAGATCATATATATGTGTTATTAAATATAGATAAAATGAAAGAAGCTGCAGAGTACCTGGTGGGAGAGCATGATTTTACTAGTTTTGCTTCGACCAAAACATCGGTGGAGAACTTTGTCAGAACGATTTATTCCATTGATGTGGATGAGCTTATTTCTGATGGTCTGGGGAAAGAAATCAGGATCAGGGTTACCGGAAATGGTTTTCTATATAATATGGTAAGAATAATAGCTGGGACACTTATAGAGGTAGGCCGAGGGGCTATGGAGGTCACTGAAGTCAAGAGAATACTAGAGGTAAGAGACAGAAATCAGGCAGGACCTACAGCTCCGGCCAAGGGACTGACAATGAAGGAAATTATATTTAAATAGGACATAAGAAAATTTAATAAGTGCGGTTCACAGGCTCTTATGATGCATTAGTGCACATAGAGATTATATCATGAAAGGCTAGGGTTCTGATATGATGCGACGAGCAGAAACTGTAGCTAAGAAAAAATTGACACTTCTTTTTACTGGTATATTTATATCTGCACTGATTGGAATACTGTGCTTATGGTTTCTAAACTGTCAGGATAAGAGTAATATCCAGAGAATAGAAGCACTCTATGCAGAGAGATCAGAGAACCTTATGAATCGTATGTTTCATAAGACGGATATTCTCGCCGCAGTCGTCAAATTAAATAATGGCGATATTACAGAGGAAACATTTCAGACTGTTTCACACATTGTCTATGAGAAAAATAGCGGTATTCGAGGCATCCAGTATATGCCTGGAGCAATAGTCACATACTCATATCCGATCAAGGGTAATGAGGCCGTCATCGGAAAAAATTTTCTAAAGATCACTGAGCGAAAAAAAGATGTTTTATTGGCAATAGATACCAAAAGCATCGTGCTGTCAGGACCATATCATCTACTACAGGGAGGTCTGGGACTGGTGGCGAGAAATCCGATATTCTTGAAGGATTCCACCGGAAAAGAATATTTCTGGGGCTTCTCAGCAATCGTTTTAAATCTTCCGGATGCGCTTAAAAGTGCGGGACTTGATCATATCAAAGAAGATGGATATGATTTTCAACTATATTGTGAAAATGAAAATGGTGAGCGACTCATCATAGATGGTAATCCCAAATTAAACACCAAAAAATCAATATGCAAAAGCGTCGAGGTCCCACGACATGAGTGGACATTGGCTATTTCCAATCGCTATCCCTGGATGAATATGGCCAAGTCAATGGGAGTATTTCTGGCAGGTGTTTTACTGACAGTTATTTTATGGAAATTGTCACGGGCAGTTGAGAGGGAGAAGGCAGCGGTTCATGACAAGGATCGATTCTTTTCCAATATCAGTCATGACATGCGTACACCTCTTAATGCGGTACTGGGATTTGTAACTCTGGCACAGGAACCAGGAGCCTCAGAAGAGGATAAGGATGCATATATTGCGAAAATAGGCTCGGCAGGCAAGCTCTTACTAGGTCTTGTAAATGATACATTGATGTTATCCAAAGCCAGCAATGGCATGATACAGCTGCATATGCAACCTTGTACCATGAAAGAGATTGGAGAAGCATTTATTCCTACGGCTATGGAACTGGCAACGCGAAAGAAAATCCATTTTACGGTTGATTGCTCTTGCTATAGGAGTAGAACTGTATTGGCAGATAGTTTTAATCTTGAAAAAATTTTTTTGAATCTTCTTACCAATGCTATCAAATACACACCGGAAGGCGGAAATGTTGCCATTACACTGAGGGATGAACCTATTGAGTCTCCAGATCCGGACATGATATTTATCATCCGGGATGATGGTATAGGAATGTCACCGGAATTCCTGACGCATGTATATGAGCCGTTTGTGCAAGAGAACCGAAGAGGATATGAAAGCGGAGGAACTGGTCTCGGTCTGTCAATTGTAAAACAACTAGTGGACCTTATGGGAGGTACTATCAATATTGAAAGCGAGATCGACAAAGGAACCACTATTAAAGTATGCTTCCATTTTAAGGAAACAACCCAAGCTGAAACGCAGGAAAATGCAGATATTAATTCAAGTAAAGACTGGAATCTGCTGAAAGATAAAAAGATTCTTCTATGTGAGGATAATGCATTAAATCAGGAAATATCAATCGCACTTTTGGAAGCCAAGGGAATGAAGGTCAGTGTAGCTTCAAATGGTCAGGCAGGAATGATCATGTTTGAGAATAGTGCATTAAATGAATATTCGGCGATTCTGATGGATCGAAGAATGCCTGTAATGGATGGACTGACAGCTACGAAGAAGATTAGACATTTAGATAGACCGGATGCTAAAACAATCCCGATCATAGCTATGACTGCAGATGCATTCCCGGATGACATACAAGAATGTCTCGAGGCAGGCATGAATGCACACCTGTCCAAGCCTATCGAGCAGAATGCTCTTTTTACGACGCTGATAAAGTATATCAAGAAATCAGTGTGTGCTCAGTGAAATCATATGATAATGATTTGAAGAAAATTTGGCTCAGAACCATATAAAACTTAGGCATTTTAAGCATAAAAAACTGTCCCTGGCATAATGGCATATTTTATAATGCTATAAAGCCAGGGGCATTTTTTGTAATTTTTTTAAAGTAACTTACCTGTAACTTTTGTGATTTAGAATACAGAGCATAAACTTAAAGAAAATAATATAACGAGGAGAAAAAATGGAATTAGTAAGAACAGAAAATCTGACCAAGATATATGGCAGTGGAGATAACGAAGTAAAAGCACTGGATCATGTTAATCTCTCAATAGAAAAGGGCGAGTTCGTTGCAATAGTAGGAGCATCAGGCTCCGGAAAATCAACACTCTTACATTTGCTTGGAGGAGTAGACAGACCTAGCGATGGCAAGGTTTTCATAGATGGTAAGGATATATATGATCTCAGTGATGACAAACTGGCAATATTCAGAAGAAGACAGATCGGAATAATCTATCAGTTCTACAATCTCATTCCTATTCTTAACGTAGAAGAAAATATTGCACTTCCACTGGAACTGGACAATAGGAAGGCTGACTCGGTCAAGATGAAGCATTTGTTAGACGAGCTGGGTCTGGAAAAGAGAAAGGACCATCTGCCGAATCAGCTATCAGGAGGACAGCAGCAGAGAACAAGTATAGGAAGAGCTCTTATCACCAATCCTGCTATAATACTGGCGGATGAACCTACAGGTAACCTTGATTCTGCAGCAAGTGACGAAATCGTAAGATTACTAAAAAAATCAAATAAAGAATACAAACAGACCATAATCATGATCACCCATGATATGGAAATAGCCAAAGTGGCTGACCGAATCCTGCGGATCGAGGATGGCAAGATTTCGGAGGCGATGTAATGGATATCATTAGCAAGTTTACGCTTCGTAATCTGAAAAAGAATAAAAAAAGAAGCATGGGAACTATAGTTGGAATAATGCTGGCAACAGCACTTATGTACACTGTTGTAGGTATGTTTGCCAATTTTAGAGCCACTATGATGAGTGCATGCATAGATCAGTCAGGATATTTTCATGTCGAGATCCCATACTGTGACAGCCAGACCTATAAAGAACTGAATGAAAATAATTATGTTAAATTTCGCATGACCTACAAGGAATTTTGCGAAAAGAGCCATTTGAAATACAAAGAAAAACCTGCACTTACAGAGGATGAAAAAAACACCCTGAGACAGGAGGGAATAGAACCGGATAATTCCGTAGACTGTTTCGTAGCACTTAGTGAACCAAAGAAGGTAGACGATTTTCGTAAACTTCTGATAAACAAGTATAAGATCCCCAAAGAAGGAATATACGAAAATGGCGAACTGCTTGCATATGAGACCCTTAAACTGTCGGATAATAATATGAGATCATTTTTCTCAATAGTAGGGATAATTCTGGCAATCATAATGGTCGCTACTATATTCTGTATCAGAAATTCTTTCTTGATATCAGCTACGGAAAAGAAAAAGATGTACGGAATGCTGGCAAGTATCGGAGCTACCCGTAAACAGATCAAGAAAAGCGTGAGAAAAGAAGGGACTATACTCGGAGCAATAGGAATACCACTGGGGCTTATTCTTGGAAATATAGCTGTTCTTATCCTGGTAATTGTATTAAATATCATTACAAAAGAATATTTTAGAGAAAGTGCCTTTGATTTTAAGATGGTTATATCCATATGGGCAATCTTACTGGCGATCGTACTTCCGATAATAACAATTATCCTTTCATCAAAACAGGCAGAGAGACAAGCATCCAAGGCATCACCTATTGAGAACTTCAGGATGAGCGAAGATGTAAAAATAAACAGCAAGAAATTGAAGACACCAAGGATCATTGATAAGCTATTTGGCATCGGTGGAGTAGTAGCATATAAGAATCTAAAGAGATCCGGCAAGAAATATAGGACTACAGTTATATCACTTACGGTCTCGATATTCTTATTTATAGGTGTGTATGCATTTATCAATGAAGGACTGAAACAGCAGAGCATGCAGTATGGCAATACAGATTATAATCTGGTTTTGTACAAGCCATTAGATCTGGATACGATAAAGCAAGCAGCCGGAAACAGCAAGATACATACGGAATATACACCAAAAGATGATGAATACACTGCTATTGATAGCGCTAGGCTCACCAAAAGCGGTAAAGCAGAAGAAAAAAATAACATCAACAAAAAAATCGACGAAGAAAAAATAGGTAAAGCTTCAGTAGTAGCTCTTGATGAAAAAGAATTCAAGGAGTACGCAGAGAAAATCGGTGTTGATTATCAGGATACCAAGGGCAAAGCAATACTTAACGATTATTTCTTTAAAGCTGAAAAATCAGGAAAGAGAACGCTTTTAAAGAAATATGACTATAAGGCTGGAGATAAGATCACATATAAAGGCAAAGAAATCGTGATCGGTAAGGTGACAGATGAACTCCTGCCTAGACAGGGTTATAACGGTGCTACTATTGTGGTCGAGAAATCAAGTATCCAGGATGTAACAGAGTTCAAGATCAGTTGGATATCAATAAATGCCAAGGATCCATATGCAACAGAAAAGGCGATAGTCAAGGCTGAACCTGGTGCAGTAGTTATAAATATGGCAGAAAATGCCAGAAGTGAACAGGGAATGATAATCATACTATCTATTTTCTTCTACGGATTTATAATCGTAGTATCACTAATAGGAGTTACAAACATATTTAACACCATAACATCCAACATGGAACTCAGACAAAGTGAGCTCGCGATGTTTAAGAGCATGGGTATGACCCGAAAAGAATTCCGCAGGATGATCAATCTGGAGACAATTTTTTATAGTACAAAGTCTCTTGTGTATGGAACTGTAATTGGAACTTTGATATCATATCTATTGTATAGGGCATTTGCCGTGAGAATGGATATGGGATATACATTCACGATCAAGGGAATAGTTATATGTATCATAGCAGTATTTATAATAGTATCATGGATAATGCACTATTCAGTGTCGAAAATTGAGAAGCAGAACATTATTGCTACGATCAGAAACGAGAATATTTAAATGCCAAAGATACTTTTGATAGAAGATAATCAGAGTATAGCAGAGGGACTCTCATATGCCTTTCAAAGGGAAGGCTATGAGGTTCTTTTGTGTTCTAAGCTTTCCGAAGCCAGAAAAAACCTGTCACAGAACGAGGACATAATAATACTGGATATAATGCTACCTGATGGAAATGGTATTGATTTTTACAAAAACGATGTAAAAGCCTGCAATATACCTACCATAATCCTGACAGCCATTGACGATGAGAACAGTGTGGTGGAGGCCCTTGATGTAGGCGCGGAGGATTATATAACCAAACCATTTTCTACCAGAGAGCTGTTGGCACGTATCAAAAAGTGTATCCAGAGGAATCCCAAGAATGAAATAATCGAGGCTTCGGGAGTAACATTTGATATGGACAAAATGGCAGTATATTCAGGAGGACAAGAGGTGACACTTACGGCTCTTGAGAAAAAGATACTGGCGGTACTTTTTCAGAATATTGGCAGGACGGTAACAAGAGAGATCCTGATAGAAAAGATATGGGAGTGGACCGGCAACGATGTCTATGACCATACTATCACGGTCTATCTAAAGAGGATAAGGGAGAAACTTGGAACGGATGTGATAAAAACTGTTAAAGGGATAGGTTATAGAATTGAAGAATAAGATTTATTTAAAAAAATCCATTTGGTGTTCATGTGCTGTTATCCTTGTTATGGCTATTGTCATGACGCTTTCATTTATGATCTTTCAGAAAAAATTGAGCATACCGAAAATGAGAAGATAGCGAATATACTGACTCTGGTAAATAAGGAGTACCCAAAAGTCAAACAATATGATATTGCAAAAATAATGAAAAAAGCATCTAAGGGAAATACTGATAACATTCTGTCAAAGTACGGTTATGAGGTAGATTCTTCATTTTGGATAAAAGAGGAAAAGACGATCACAACAGTCTTTTTAGGATGGATGCTGGGTGCAGTTATCATTACAGCTCTATGCATTGAACTCATATTTTTAATGTATAACAAAAAGAAAGATAGCGAGATAAATGACATCACGAAATTGATCGAGGCTATTAATAACAAAAACTATTCTCTTGAAATAGACAGTTTATCGGAGGATGAGCTATCAATATTAAAAAATGAAATATACAAGACAACTATTTTCCTCAAGGAAAATGCGGATAACTCTGCCAGAGATAAGGAAAGCCTAAAGAAATCTCTGCAGGATATATCTCATCAGTTAAAGACTCCGCTTACATCCATACTTATCAATCTAGACAATGTCATGAAAGACAGTGATATGGAACCGGAAGTAAGGTTTGGATTCCTACGACAGATCAGAAGAGATACAGAGTCTATGAACTTTATGATACAGACGCTTCTAAAATTGTCAAAGTTTGAAACAAATACTATTACATTTAATCAAAATAATGTAAAATTAGTTGAAATCATAGATGAGGCCATTGATAATGTGGCTGCGCTTTCGGATCTTAGAGATGTCGATATCGAAAAGAAGATCAAGGGAGACATTGATTTATACTGTGATAGAACCTGGATGTGTGAGGCACTGAAAAACATTTTAAAAAATGCTGTGGAACATTCGCCGGAAGGCAGCAGTGTTGATATCTCTGTATCCAAGAATAAGCTGTATACAGAGATATCGATTGCGGATCACGGAACAGGGATCAGTGAAAAGGACATTTCACATATATTTGAAAGATTTTATAAGGATCAGGACGCAACAAACGATAGTATAGGAATAGGACTGGCCCTTAGCCGTGATATTATAGAGAGCCAGAATGGCAAGATCAGAGTCCAGTCAGAACCTGGACGCGGAACTACTTTTTTTATACAGATATTTTGAAAATGCCATTGACACCTTGGGGGTGTCGTAATATAATATAACGGCTGATGTTGTTTAGAAGAGTTATTTCAATAGCCCCGAAATAATTCTTATAGATATATATCGAAGAGGATTCATGCTTAGGACATTGGTATGATGAAGCTTCGGCATCTCTAATTCTTAAGGAGGAAAATCGATGAATAAGACATATATGCCTAATCCCAATGATATTGAGAGAAAGTGGTATGTTGTTGACGCAGAAGGACAGACACTTGGTCGTCTTGCTGCTGCTGTTGCAAATGTTCTTCGTGGAAAGAACAAGCCTATATTTACACCTAGTGCTGATACAGGAGATTATGTAATTGTTATTAATGCTTCTAAGGTAAAAGTTACCGGTAAGAAGCTGGATCAGAAGATATATTATCATCATTCTGATTTTGTAGGCGGTATGAAAGAAGCTACACTTCGCGAAATGATGCAGAAGCATCCTGAGCGAGTAATTGAACATGCTGTTAAGGGAATGCTTCCTAAGGGAGCCCTTGGTAGACAGATGTACAGAAAACTTTTTGTATACACAGGCGCAGAGCACGTTCATGAAGCTCAGCAACCTGAAGTGCTTACTTTTTGATTGGATGAGGAGGTTTCAGACAAATGGCTGATACAAAGTATTATGGAACCGGAAGAAGAAAATCATCTGTTGCAAGAGTTTATCTTGTTCCCGGCTCAGGAAAAATTACTATTAATAAAAAGAATATCGATGACTATCTTGGACTCGATACTCTTAAAGTTATCGTTCGTCAGCCCCTCGTGGCTACAGACACCGAAGGAAAATTCGATGTTATCGTTAACGTAAAGGGCGGCGGATATACAGGTCAGGCTGGTGCCATCAGACACGGCATCTCAAGAGCACTTCTTGAGGTTGATCAGGAATATCGTCCTACTCTTAAGTCTGCTGGATTCCTCACAAGAGATTCCAGAATGAAAGAGCGTAAGAAATACGGTCTCAAGAAGGCACGTAGAGCTCCTCAGTTCTCAAAGAGATAATCTTTCTCTTACGAGAATATCAGATAATATTAAAGGACACTTTTCGGTGAAGCAATTCACTGGAAAGTGTCCTTTTGTTATGGATAAGTATATGGTAATTTGTTCGGGGGTTACAGATATTGACGTACAGATTGCTGTACGCTATAATGAACGTACAATAATCTGTACGAATGGAGGAATTATTATGTTAGCTGTTAACTACACAATGTTAAGAGAAAAAATGAAAACATATATGGATAAAGTTACGGATGACTATGAGACAATGATAGTTACGAGAAAAAATAATAAAAATGTTGTCATGCTGTCAGAAGAGACTTACAACAATATGATGGAAAATATATATGTAACAGGAACTAGAAGCAATTATGATTGGTTGATGGAATCAAAGGCTCAGTTGGAAAAGAGAATGACATCTGTACATGATCTTACGCAGGTAGAGGACGATGAATAAGATTTTCACAAAAAATGGATGGGATGATTATTTATATTGGCAGACAGAAGATAGAAGGACTTTAAGAAAGATCAATCAATTAATTGTAGACATAACCAGAAATGGAAATGAAGGAGTCGGAAAACCAGAGGCACTAAGCAGAAATCTGACGGGGTTTTGGAGCAGAAGGATAAACGATAAAGACAGACTGATCTATAAGATCGATCAGAAAAATATTTATATATTAGCATGCAGATATCACTACGGTGACAAGTAGTTTTGGGGATAATAAAATGGATACAAAGGACATTCGTTTATTTATAGAATGTTATGAAACAAGAAGTATAAATAAGGCAGCTAAATCTCTGTATATTACACCCCAGGGTCTGGGCAAGATCATTGACCGGTTGGAGCAAGAGATCAAGCTGCCTCTTTTTGAACGAACGGCCAGGGGACTAGAACCAACTGAGGCCGGTGTTTTCTTTTATGGGAAGAGCCAGATGCTGATATACGATATGAATGAGATAGAGTCTGGCATTGAGTCTATTCGAAGAAATAAAAACAATTTAAGAATAGGATATTCATGTGGACTTCTCAGGATTCGACAGACAGAGGCTATGGAACAGTTTGAAAATGAGCATCCCCAAATGGAACTTAGCTGGGAAGAGGGAACCAATGTTTCGATAAAAGACAAGCTTATCAGTGGAAAGCTGGATATCGCATTTGTGGTAGGTCGTATACCAGCTAAAAACATGGTGGAGCATGAGATTCTTTCCAGAGGGGTATGCGCCATTGTCTATAAGGGACATCCATTTTATGAAAAAGCTAGTATAAATGTGGCTGATTTAAAGGGACAACAGATAATTACATTAAATGAAAATTATCAGCTCCATTCTAACCTGTTACATTCATGTGAAAATGAAGGGTTCTATCCTCTTATCAGAATAAAAACAATGGAAGCCAATATGATATATCAATTTGTAGCAGAAAAAGTGGGAGTTGGAATAGATGCTGATATACATGGGCGCGATACACTTCCGCCGGGTATCAGACTGATCCCGGTTGAGGGATTTATACCATGGACAGGTTACGTCGCATATAGTAAGGACAGAGAGACCAATACGGATATACAAGAGTTTATACAGGTGATCAAGGTATAGATATTTGATGATTTCAAATTAGTATTTTCATAAAAAAATAAGGTACAAACTTTTTGTTTCAACCAGGGAACATCTCGTTGATAGTGCCATTAAACCTACCATGTTAAAATATTATCAGTTTAAAAGTTAATTTTTTAACGAGTAATAATGACAAGGTTTCTATTAATCAACGAGTAATGATGACCAATCATATGCTATGGTCGTGGTTGGCATTATGCATTCCAGGAGGTTCGGTAAATGGAAAGAAAGTATCCACATCTAACAAGTCCGATCACGGTTGCAGGTGTTACATTCAGAAATAGAATGTTTTCTGCACCAATGGGTGGCACAGACATAACCAATGATGGTTGTATCGGCCCGAAGTCCACAGCATTTTATGAACTTAGAGCAAAGGGCGGAGCTGGAGCTGTTACGGTTTCAGAATGTATGGTTCACCCTAAAACCGATGGTAGCCATGCTTACCACTTAGATCCGGCGATTTTAAATTCTCTAGCTTGTGCCACATATACAGCGGATGCTATACGCCGCCATGGGGCAATGCCGTCACTAGAGCTTTCTCATTCAGGTATGTTCGCAGGGACATATATGACAGACAAGAGTAAGCAAAAGGGAATGAATCAGTGGGGCCCATCAGATACAGTACGTAATGATGGTGTTGAGGTAAAGGGTCTAACAAAGGAACTAATCGATGAGATCGTAAAATCATACGGCGATGTTGCTGAAATGGCAAAGCGTGCCGGATTTGAAATGATTATGATTCATGGAGGTCACGGCTGGTTGATCAACCAGTTTCTTTCACCACTTTTTAATAAACGAACAGATGAATATGGCGGAACATTAGAGAATCGTTGCAGACTTGCCAAGGAAGTTCTGATAGCAGTTAGAGATGCAGTCGGTCCTAGGTTTCCAATTGAATTTAGAATGTCAGGCTCTGAATTTTGCGAAGGCGGTTACGACCTCTCAGATGGTGTCGAGATTGCAAAGCAGCTGGAGGAATATGTTGATATTCTTCATATATCTGCCGGAACATATCAGAAGACATTTGGGATCACTCATCCATCTATGTTTGAGGATCATGGACGTAATGTTTTCCTGGCTGAAGAGATCAAGAAGCACGTTAAGGTTCCGGTTGCGACCATCGGTGGTCTAAATGACCCTGAGCAGCTGGAGGAGATAATTGCCAGCGGCAAAGCAGATATTGTTTATATGGGACGTGCACTTCTGGCAGATCCATATCTTCCCGAGAAGGTTACAGAGAACCGTGATAATGAAATCGTTCATTGCCTTAGATGCTTTACATGTATGGCCGAGCGAGCAGCTACAGCTACCCGTCGTTGTACGGTTAACCCGCTTATTGGACGTGAAATAGAGGGCGATGAAGTTGCTATTGCACCGAAAAAGAAAAAGGTTCTGGTAGCCGGTGGTGGTCCTGGTGGATTATATGCCGCATATACTGCAGCTCGTCGCGGACATGAGGTTATCCTCTGCGAAAAAGAAGCCGAGCTCGGTGGTATTTTAAAGAGCGAGCAGGCTATTCCTTTCAAATATGAGATGTACCAGCTGACAGGTACTTATGAAATCCTGGCAAGAGAAGCTGGTGTGGACATCAGACTCAATACAGAAGTGACAAAAGAGTACGCTGAAAAAGAAAATGCCGATGCGCTTATCATCGCTGTTGGTTCTACACCTCTTGTTCCACCGATTCCAGGACTTGATGGAGATAATGTAGTAGTTGTAAACAATTATTACAAGGAAAAGGACAAGGTCGGTGATAAGGTAGTAGTTATGGGTGGCGGACTCGCAGGATGTGAATGTGCCGTTCATCTGGGACAGGAAGGCAAGCATGTAGAGATCATCGAGATGAGAGATATCCTGGCTCCTGATGCAAATGTCAGACATCGTCCACTTTTATTACAGCAGATCGATAAATATGTCACTGTAAATACAGGTTATAAGGCAATCAAGGTTACTGAAAACGGAGTGCTATGTGAGGATGCCAGTGGCAAGATAGTTCTCGTAGAGGGCAACAGCGTTATATGTGCACTAGGACAACGTTCACGTTCTGATGTTGTTGCAGCCATTAGAGATACAGCTCCATTTGTTCGTGTGATCGGAGATGCATCAAGGGTTTCGACAATTACGAATGCAGTATATTGGGGATACCACGCTGCATTAGACATATAATTCTATAAATCTAAAATATGAAAAAGTGAGGCTACAAAATGAACTTAGACAAAAAAAGATGGATTATCTTAGTGGCTGGATGTTTTATTAATCTGTGCCTTGGCTCTATATATGCTTGGTCTGTATTCTCGGGTGCAATGGCAGAATACTTTAACTCGACAATGAGTATGAAAGTTACACCTGGAGATTTAGCAATCGTATACACAATAGCCAACGCAGTTGGACCTATTACAATGATTTTCGGTGGTTGGTTTAACGATAAGATCGGACCTAAAAAGGTCATCCTGGTTGGAGGCGTTATGTGGGGTCTCGGAATGTTCCTGTCAGGATTTGCCACCAGTATAGGATTTTTGGTCGTAACTTATGGTCTTATCGGAGGTCTTGGACTCGGAATGGCTTATGGCAGCACGATTTCTACCTGTATAAAGTTTTTCCCAGACAAGAGGGGTCTGGTAGGTGGTATAACAACAGCTGTATATGGAATGAGCTCGGTTATCCTGCCTCCGATAGTGACATTAGTTGTAAAAAGCACAGACGCTACGGTTGCATTCAAAATAGTTGGAATAGTATTTATGGTGCTCATAGCAGTTTCATGTATGTTCCTCGAGCAGTGTCCGGACGGCTACAAGCCAGAGGGATGGGAACCGGCGGTAGGACCGACTGGTAGCGCACCGGTTAATAAGAATTGGAAGGGAATGCTCAGTACTCCTGTATTCTACGTAATGCTTCTCTTACTCACCTGTGGAGCATTCACAGGAATGATGATCATATCTCAGGCAGCTGCAGTAGCTCAGAATATGATCGGCATGGATGCAGTGGCAGCCAGTCTTACGGTTTCGATGCTTGCACTTTTCAATGCGCTAGGTCGTATAGTTGCAGGTACATTATCAGATAAGCTAGGTCGTATCAACACACTTATGATCGCCTGCATTATCGCAGTGATCGGTCTCTTATGTCTCTTTAATTCAGGAGAAGGAAATGTAGCTCTATTCTATGTAGGCCTGTCAGTAGTTGGTGTCAGCTTTGGATCATTTATGGGAGTTTATCCTGGATTTACAGCTGATCAGTTTGGACCAAAGAATAATTCAGTAAACTATGGAATTATGTTTATCGGTTTTGCACTTGCCGGGTACTTTGGACCACAGATCATGCGTAATACATTTCAAGCAACCGGAGAATACAGAAACGCATTTATATACGCTATGATATTCGCTGTAGCAGGTGTTATATTAACATTTATTTACAGAATATTTGCAAAGAAGGCAAATTAATATTAAAGCTAATAGTGTTAAACGAGTATGGAACATATTTGATTATATGATACTGTGAAAGGTGTCTGCAAATTAGAAGAGATTAGTTAATATTTAACTGATCTCTTTTTTTTGTAAATAGATCTTCGGATTTTTGTCTATTCTTCTTGTAATTGTCTAGTCTAAACAGCGAAAAATGGTCTGTTTATTCAAATAATTCATCCAGTGTAATTATTTCATTAGCAGTTGTTTTAACCTTTATCGTTTCAGAATACATTAAAGCATAAAGGTGTTTTGTTTACATTTTCAACCATTGAAAATATTGTCAACACAAATGAAAAAGTATTGTTAAGTGTGACAATATGCAGACGTTAACAATATCTGTATAAAATGTGACTTTAGTCACATTGAAACTTACTGAAGTTACTTTTACCAAAAGAGTAAATCTAGTAGCATGTGGTAAGAACAAAGAGCATGTTGTAAATCATGTAACAATAATAGAATGTAAACGAGGAGAATTCAATTATGGATACATCTGTAGTGAAGATTGATAATCTGGTAAAAAGATATGGAGAAAAGCTGGCAGTAGATCATTTCTCACTGGATATACGAGAAGGTGAGATCTTGGGACTGTTGGGCCCAAATGGATCAGGCAAGACCACAACACTTAATTGCCTGCTTTCAATCCTAAAATATGACAAGGGAGAGATTGAGATATTCGGGCGAAAGATGAGTCCTAATGCTTATGACATCAAAAAAGATATCGGTGTTGTTATGCAAAATGTAGCTGTTATCGATGAGCTCACAGTTTATGAAAATATAGATTTCTTTTGCGGACTGTATATCAAGGACAAGGATGCGAGAAAGAAATTAGTTGAGGAAGCGATAGATTTTGCAGGCTTGAGAGAATATATGAAGTATAGGCCTAAAAAATTATCAGGAGGACTTCTTAGACGATTGAATATTGCCTGTGGAATAGCACATAAACCAAAGCTGATTATTTTCGATGAACCTACGGTAGCGGTTGATCCACAGAGCAGAAATGCCATATTAGAGGGAATCAGATCTCTTAATCATAATGGTGCAACTATAATATATACATCTCACTATATGGAAGAGGTCGAGGAGTTATGTTCTAGGATAGTGATAATGGATAGGGGACGAAATGTCACAGAGGGAACAGCTACCAAACTCAAGGCCAGCCTGAAAAATAGAGAAACGATCATAGTGGATATTAAAAATGCATCAGATGAGATCGTGAATGGTATAAAAGAGATCAATCACATTTATGATGTTAGGGAATCCGGTGAGAAACTCATAATCAAGTGTGATGGAGGAACCCATAATCTGGTTCATGTTATGAATTTCCTGATGGAAAAAAATGTTGATTTTGGAAGAGTAAATTCAGAACTTCCTACTCTTAATGATGTATTTCTGGAGATTACAGGAAAGGAGCTTAGAGATTGATGTTCCTACATTTGCTGGTTTATAAATTCAAGGAAATATTAAGAAAAAAATGGATAATTGCCTGGACTCTTATATTCCCGATAGTTTTGGGAACAGCCTTTTATGCCGGGTTTGGAAATATGATCAAAAAGGATGTATCCGAATTTTCACCGATCAAGGTCGCTCTGGTAACAGATGATGAATCAAGTGCATTTTCGAAAATGGTTAGATTATTATCTGAGAAAAGCAGTGATTCTGATAGCGAGTATTCTCAGATGTTTTATCTCAGAGAAACAACCAGAGATAAGGCTGAGAACCTTCTAAACAAGGGCAAGATAACAGGAATCTATTATGCAGATAAGGATCAGGAACCTTCACTTTCAGTTTCTGATACAGGAATGAATCAGACTATTCTCTCAGAATTCCTGAGAACTTATTTAAATGATGAAAAAGTCATGACGGATATGAGCACTAAGGGCATGACAGCAGAGATAATGGACAAATTGGGAAAACAGCTCGGCAACATGGATAACATGTCAGCGGTTACTTTTAAGGCGAAGCCGATATCCCCTTACATGCAGTATTTCTTTTCACTTCTAGCTATGGCGTCTCTATTTTCTTCATGGATGAGTGTTATTTTTATGCAGGGAATATCTGCGGATAAGTCCAATAAGGGACTTAGATTTGAATGCTCGCCCACACCTAAAATACAGGCAATTGTTGCGGCTACCGTGGCAGGTATCGTTATTGAATTCTTTTCCAATATAGTTATCGTAAGCTACATTAATTTCGTACTGGGATTGTCCTTTGGAGTGCCGATTGGATATGTAATACTTATTACGACGCTAGGTGGAGCAGTGGGAATCACAAGTGGCCTTGCTATAAGTGCCTTTACTTCTGGCAATGAAACAATGGATATTGTAATACCTCTGGCATTTACCATGACATCGTCATTCCTAAGTGGACTAATGGTAGGCAATATAAGACAGCTGATAGAGCTTAATTGCCCCATCATTAATAGGATCAACCCTTCATCTGTATTTACAGATGCATTGTATGTGGCAGGAACCTATGGGATAAATGCCGAGTACTGGAGAGATGTAACTGTTTTAGCGGGTATGATTTTATTATTTGTTGTGGTAGCTGCAATTAAATTATCGAGGAGGTCTTATGACAGTATTTAAAGTTTTTCTTACGATTTTTAAAAGAAAATGGAAATCCTTGATCATATATCTAATAGTATTTGTGGTATTTGGAAGTATTTCTGCCTCAGCCAACGCTGACACGATGAAGAAATCTTTTGAGAGCAGATCACTTAATGTTGCTATAATTGATAATGATAAAAGTGGATTATCCAAGGCTGTAACCGATTATATCAAAAAAGATGATAAAAAGGTTGATCTAAAAACTAATGATCTGAAAAAAATAAATGACTATATAAGATTTGGCTTAGCAGATTATGCAGTGATAATTCCAAAGGGATATCAGGATAATATTGGAAATGGTGATCCTGAGATAAAATATATCTCTGGAGAAACCACAACTAGCGAAGCCATAATGACCAGAAAGCTTAATACATATATAAATGATGTAAAGGCGTATAAACAAAGTGGTTTATCTATAGACAAAAGTATAGATAAAGCCAAAATCGCTACGGATGTGGCATCAGATTCTGATGTCAAAATGATATCTCCGGAAGTTAAACAGGGCACAGATATTTTATGTTTTTTGTTTAATTTCGCATCATATGGACTATATATGATCCTTTGTGAATCAATTGGAATGGTACTTGTAGCCATTAGAGATGAAGATGTTCGTAACAGAATTTCGATATCAGCATATTCCTACTTAAGGAAAAATGCAGAAATCGTTCTTGGAATCTTGGTCTCGGCTTTAATAATGGTTGTGCCTTTTATAGCATATTCAGCATATGCGGGATCGGCAAGTCCGGAATATGGCAAGATAGGATACTATGTGTTTAATCTGCTGATCACTATGCTGCCCGGAATAAGTATTGGATATCTGATCAGTTCTTTAACTAATGATGATAGCATTATCAATTTAATATCCAATTCTGTAGTTCTCACGATGTCATTTATAAGTGGAGTTTTTATCAGTAAAGAGATTCTCAGTGTAGGAGTTTTAAAATTTGCAAGATTTTTCCCTATGTATTGGTTTGTAAAGGGAAACGATGTGATAAACAACAATCCTGCGGGAAATATACTGGGTTATGACTTCGCTGTATGTGCTATAATGCAATTAATGTTTGCGGTTGTGATACTAGCAGCAGGTCTTGTGATAAACAGGATCAAGGAAAGAGCATAAATCGAGTAAGCAATGACTGTAAACATATTAAGAATTGATTATGCAAAACTTAAATCGGATCAGAAATCAATTAGGCAAATGCTGGAAACAGAGCAGGAAATTAAATAGCGCATGATACGAAAAGTCATCTCAAGAATTTTTATATGTTTAGCTTTATACTTTTTAATGTATGCAGATCGAAGCACCCAAACACTGGATATAGGTGTTTCGGTCTGTATTCTTTTTATGTTTGAGATCAGTCTGCTTGTAAAAAATAAGCGGATAGAAAAGCTGATTTTGATTGTTCCATTTATAATAACATTTATAATGATAAACACCAAAGATGACCTTCAATCATTTAGATATGCAGGGCTTCTATTGGTGTTTTTTTCTGGTTTATTTCAATACACCGGTAATGAAGAACTAGAGAATGCCAAGAAAAAGATACATATTGTAAGGGATCAGGGAGCGGAATATTCACAGAAGTTGATATGGGCCAACAGGCTTCTCAGAATGGAGCAAGACCGAGAGATACATATGGCAATGCTGGCGGAGAGAAGCAGGATAGCAAGAGAAATCCATGATAATGTAGGTCATATGCTATCAAGAGCAATTATTCTGCTGGGGGCTATCAGAACGGTCAATAAGGACGAGACACTGGAAGGACATCTGAGTACGTTGTCTAGCACGTTGGACACTGCCATGGAGGAGATGAGGACTTCCGTTCATGACATTCACGATGATTCTATAGACTTGGAAAAAAATATTGTAGATATTATTTCTGATATTCCTGACAGGTTCAGTGTCGATCAGGATCTGGATATTGGGCAAGGCCTGGATGGTAAATGCGTACTGGCTCTTATCGCTATATGCCGTGAAGCTGTTTCGAATGCCGAAAGACATAGTAATGGAGACAAGATACAAATAATGATCCATGAGCATCCGGGATTTGTAAGTATGACGATACATGATAATGGATGCGTTCCTGCTCATACGAGAGAGATGTTGGAAATGGACGAAGATACCGGCATTGGTCTGACTAATATCAGAAACCGGGTTGAAGAGCTAAATGGCAACGTTCTTATCTCTGGGGACTCGGGATTTAAAGTGTTTGTAACAATACCTAAAGGTTGAAAGGGTTTAAAAATGGGGAAAATCAAGATTCTAATAGTTGATGATGATGAGTTGGTGACAATGTCTCTTGAGCTGATCCTGGGAGCTGACTCTGAGCTGGAGGTTATTGGAAAGGGAAACAGCGGAGCGGATGCCATCAGATTATATGACAAATTGAAGCCAGATATTCTGTTGATGGACATCAGGATGAAGGATATGACAGGGGTGGATGCAGCGGAGACGATACTTCGAAATAACAGAGATGCCTGTATTCTTTTCCTTACTACTTTTAAGGATGATGAATATATAATCAGGGCTTTTCAGCTTGGAGTCAGAGGATATCTGTTAAAGCAGGATTATGACTCGATTCCGGATTCTATTCGTGCAGTTATGAGAGGGCAGAATGTATTCGGAGGTGAAATAATCCAAAAAATGCCGAGGATCTTTTTACACCAAAACGGAGGCTCGGAATCAGAGGATGATAACCCTGATAAAAAAATAGGAAATGATGGTGACAGATATATATACGAAAAAGTAGGGATCACTCCAAAGGAGTATGAGGTTATTCAATTTGTAGCCCTGGGATATTCCAATAAAGAGATTTCAGAAAAGATTTTTCTGTCTGAGGGAACTATCAAGAATTATATAAGCAATATTCTGGATAAGCTTGATCTAAGGGATAGAACTCAGCTGGCAATTTATTATCTGAGAAATGAAGTAGCAGAATGATCTGTAAAACATTAAAAAGGAAATAAGTTAGGATAGTTGAATATGGAAAAAATATTTGATGGGGAAATTGATAACAAAAGAGTTTGTATATATCAAGGCTATAAACAGAACTTGCCTATAATCTACAGCACAGATTTTTACGATGGCATCCCAATGCTTTTGAAAAAATGTGAGGAGATTAATTGCAAGGAATTTAATCTTGTGTCTATTTCCGAAGTGGAGTGGGATGAATTCTTGTCTCCATGGCCTGCGGATAAGGTAATATCCAGGGAGGATAATTTTTCTGGAGGGTCTCCTGAGTATCTGAAATGGATATTGGAAAAAGTAGTTCCATTGGCAGAGTCTAGGCTATATCCGGATACAATTTCTATAGACAGAATCTCTTCAAATGCCGATAATATGGGAACGAAATTGAAATCATATGTTTCTGGATATTCCATGGCTGGACTATTTGCACTTTGGGCTATGTATCAGACTGATTTTTTCAGTGGTGCGGTATCGGCTTCGGGATCACTGTGGTTCCCGGGATTCAGGGATTATGCGTTAAATAATGATTTTAAGAGTAAGCCTGAAGGGATATATCTATCACTTGGCGGCAAGGAAAGCAAGTCGAGAAATCCCTATCTAAGCCAGACCGAAACTATTAATCGGGAATTGGTGGAACATTATAGAACAAAAGGTATTAAGACAATATTTGAAGTCAATCCGGGCAACCATTTTAGAGATGCAGATCTTCGGGTTGCAAAGGGAATTAAGTGGTTACTTAACCAATAGAAATGAAAACAACCCTTGGTTTATATTGCATTTTTCAGTAAGAGAAGATGCAAATAAACCAAGGGCTGTTTTTTAATTATTCATATCTCAAAGCATCAATAGGGTTCATCTTGGCAGCCTTGCTGGCGGGATAATAACCGAAGAACACTCCGAATCCCATAGAGAAAAGCAAGCTTATTACAACTGATGATATGCTTGGAACTGCAACAAATCCAATCATCTTGGAGATTGCTATTCCGATGACACTTCCGAGGATCATACCGATTATCCCACCGATCAGACATATCACAAGAGCTTCGATTATGAACTGCATCTTGATAGAACGATTAGTAGCACCAAGAGCTTTTCGGGTTCCGATCTCTCTTGTTCGCTCAGTTATTGAGACAACCATTATATTCATGACTCCGATCCCACCTACTAGAAGAGAAATCGCAGCGATGGCAGATATGGCCAGTTTAAGAGTTCCCATCATTTCACCGGACTGTTTGATATCAGCCTGCATGCTGTAACCATCAGCCATATAGGCATCATTATTTTCATAGAAATGCTGATTTAGATATTTGGATATGTCATCCTTTAACTGAGTAGCATCATCAGTCGTTCCTGCGATTACGGTAAAATCGCCGTAAAGAGCATCAGAGTGAAGAGCCTGTTGGGCAACAGAGAGTGGGATATAGCAATCTGTCTGGAGATTCTTGCCGGAGCCGTTGGATGCTTCACCTGTCATCATTTTATTCTGGTCTTCACTGTACTTGTAAACACCTACAATAGTATATGAATAGTAGCTGCTACCGGATACCATCTCCACGTGCTTGGCCAGTACACTTTTTAAATCAGCATTTTGACCATACATATTCTGGACGTATCGGTCGGAAACCAGTGCAACCTTGCTAGAGGCATTTTGATCACGGTCTGAGATAGGAGCACCGGCCAGTATAGTAAGCTTCTTTTGCGTTAATGCATAGGAATTTAAACCTTTTATGGCTATTCTGGCATATTTCTGTCCTTGAGTTGCCTTGCCATTTGCAAGTTCCGCCGATAATGAGATACCTGCGATCCTATCGCCAAATGAATCTTTTAGCGATGTCATCATTTTGTCTGTAAAATAATCACTGTCTTTCATATCACGTTCTACACCTGTGGTTTCTACATTACCATCTTTGTCGGTTGTAGATTTTGATGTCAGATAGAATTCTATATTGTTGGTTCCCATACTGTTAAGAGAATTCATAACAGATTTTGTCATGGCATCACCAACTGTTATTATTGCAATAACTGAGGCTATTCCGATGATTATTCCAAGCATAGTGAGAAATGTTCTGAGCTTATTGGCTTTTAATTGATGAATAGCCATTTTTATATTTTCACTAAGTAACATTTATATTCCTTTCGTCATGTTATCAGAGTACGACAGTTCGGGATTATCGATAAATAGTCCATCAGAAAGAGTTACGATACGCTGAGTCTCTGAGGCCAGCTCATGACTGTGGGTGATCAGAACCACGGTTATACCTTTTTCTTCATTTAACTTGTGAAAAATATCCATGATAACATGACCGGTTTTAGAATCGAGTGCTCCGGTAGGCTCATCAGCCAGAATTATGGAGGGATTGTTGGATAGAGCACGAGCAATAGCGACTCTCTGCTTTTGACCTCCTGATAATTCATCAGGAGTATGCTGCATACGTTCGGTCATCCCTACAAGTTCCAACAGTTCTTCAGCTCTTTCCTTCCTTGCCTTACCATGAACTCCTGCATACAACATAGGAAGCTCTATGTTTTTTAATGCAGACATTCTCGGTATCAGATTATAGGTCTGGAAAACGAATCCGATCTCTTTGTTCCTGATATGAGAAGTGTCTTCATCTGAATCCAGGCTTATATCAGAAGAATTAAGGATATAACTGCCGGAAGTTGGCTTATCTAATAGACCGATTATATTCATAAGTGTAGATTTGCCGGAACCGGACTGACCAACAATAGAGAGGAATTCACCGGGCATTACAGTAAGGTCTATTCCATGCAGGACTTCCAATTCATTTTTGGTACCTATGTAAAAGCTCTTCTTGATCCCGGTCATATCTATAACCGGTGAAGTATCGGCATTTGTTACAGGTTTAATATTAGTTGGCATTGCTAGCCTCCCCAGAAGATTCTCCATCTGTGGTATCACTATTTTTTGAACCCGATGAACTTCCGGGTACCTGGATCTCTAATCCCTTTTTGATATCATCACCTGAGATCTCAGAATAATAGTTGGTTTTTAGACCGTAGGTAACAGGAAGTTTTTTGGTTTTGCCCTTAGAACCGATCAGAGCTTCGACGTAATATGTCCCATCCTCATTCTGACCAATGTATTCATCAGGAACAGCCAAAGCGGCCTTCTTCTCAGATGTGATTATTTCTACTTTGACCTGCATACCAAGCTTCATATTTTCCGGAAGGGTATCAAGAGAGATCTTGACCTCATATTCACTGGATGTTGAAGTAGATGAAGCAGATGCTGTTGAAGCAGCAGATGCGGTAGTACTGTCAGGTTTCTGAGAAGCTGGAGTAGGAGATACAAATGTTACTTTGCCGGTGATCTCTTTGGAGTCAGCACCGCCGGTTTTAATAGTAACCTTCTGATCGTTTTTGACACCCAGTACATCGTACTGATCCACCATTGCATCTACATAGAATGCAGAATCATCCTGAACATCCACAATAGATCCACCGGTGTAATTATCTCCGGTCTGAAAATTGACTGCAGTGATCAATCCATCGTGAGGAGCCCTGATAGTACATGCATCTACCTTATCCTGGGCAGCCTTGATCTGCTGTTTCTGAGTAGATGTATCAGTCCCCATAGAGGCTGTTTTAACAGTAGATTGCTGATCCAATATGTCCTTATTGCCGGTGGCAAGGCTGTCTTCCAATGCCTGCTTGGCCTTGGTAAGAGTATCTCTGGCAGCCTTTAGATTGTCATTAGCTGAATTAAGAGCTGCTTTTTTGTCATTGATGTCTTCGGTTTGAGAGGAAACAGCGGCTTTGTATTCTTGATCTGCACTTGATTGTGCAGCTACAGCATTGTTGTAATCACTTTGAGCCTGATTGACTGCATCCTGATTCCTGCTGTTATTTTTGGAAGATTCACTTACAGCGTATTCCTCAGCTCTTTTAGCTTGATTAAGGGCGATGCTGTCTTTGGAAGAAGTATCAGAAAGTGCGGTCTTGGCTGACGTAAGTTCTGCGGCGGCATCAGAACTGTCAAGAGTAGCCAGAACGTCTCCGGCCTTGACTCTATCTCCGACTTTGACATTGATGGAAGCTACTTTTACGCCGGTAACGGTGCTTTCAAGGGATGATTTCTGCTTGCTGACAAGAGAGCCTGATATCGTAATGGAATTTTTTAAGTTATGTCTGGATATGGTAGTGACCTGATTGTCTGCGTCGGAATCTGCCTTTTCGGCATTGATCTTGTTATGGACCATTACAGCGCCTACAATGACTGCTGCTGTTAAAACAATTACAGTTATACGTTTTTTCTTGGAAGATAATTTCTTCATAAAAACTCCTTAGAATTAGATTATATTATTTCTCATTCCCATAATGTATCAAAGATTAATTAAGCAATGAAATACACTGGAATGCACAGTACGTATTGAAGTATATATAAGAATTATTAATTTTTCTATTAATTAAATCTTAAGAAATCTTAATGATATAGATTATCGCAATTGAAATGCAGGTAGAAAACTTATAGAATATGAATGTTTGAAGTTACGGAGAATTTAAATGAAGATTCAGTTTAATAAAAAGTGTGGAAATAGTGCTGAAAAGTACGATTATAAATATGATGATTTTGATCCTGAGGAAGAGATCGAATGTACTTCTTGTGGAGCCCGTTTTAAAAAGAATCTGATGAAGTGCCCTTATTGTGCTTCAACGAATCTTATCGGAGCGGAAAAGTCATATATGGACAAGATGACAGGTATGGAAGATACCATGGCTGATCTGAAGAAAGAGGATATAAAAGCTGTAAAGGAGGAATCCAAGGAAATATGGCATATGTTACGTCCATTTATTATCATTGTTATTATCATTGCAGCAATAGCAGTGATAGTCACAGTCAGAAACAACATAAGTAAATCTCAGAGAACCAGCGAATATCTAAAATGGTCAAGGGATACACTACCCAAGCTGGATGAGATGTATGAAAAAAAACAATATGAAGAGATTGTAAAAATATATGAAATAGAAGAACTAAAACCTGACTCACCTATATTTACATGGGAACACTGCGATTTCTTTAGTGTATTGGCGGATTTGGAAATGGAATATAAATATTTTCATCCGGATAAAATGGACACATGGAGCAGATCTACATATAGAATATATATGGAAGAGTATTGTATTTTAAAATATATGGATTATGATACTAGATTCGACCGGGACAATCTGGATTATATTAAAAATAAGTATATGGATTATGAGCAGGAATTGTCAGTGATCTATCCTTTTACCCAAAAGGATGATGATCAATTCTTGAATTCATATAAAAAGAATAATTACGTTGATTTTAAATTGAGAGATTTATATTTAAAAAAATATTTTAAAAAATATAACATCAAAAAAGGAGTGAACTAGTATGAAATGCCAGTATTGTGGAGGAAGCTTGGGGTTAGAGGATCAATTCTGCCCTCATTGCGGTAGGCCCAATGAGCTTGCAGCCAACCATATTAAGGATATGCAGCACTTTGAATCGGAATTCAATACTACAGAGATCGATGTAAAAAATCAGGCCAGAAAATGGTCCGGAATATCAGTAAGAGCAGTCGTACTAATAGTTATGGTTATTCTGATAGCCATCAATACCTATGTATGCGGCAATGCTTACAGAATAATAAGGATGCATAGAGAACATGTGGCCAATCTAAAATATGATGAATATAGTAAGATAATAGATAAGAAGCTGGCAAACGGGGAATATAGGGCAGTAAATTCCATTATTGAAAATAACAACATAGATACCTATGAAACAAAATATGAAAAATATGCGACGGTCAGCCAAGCGTGCAGTCAGTTTGAATGGGTAGAACATTACGCAGAAGCTGTGGCTATTCCGGATAAGTATGGCTCAAGGGAAGATGATTATTCTAATCTTAGTGACAGTATTTTGACATATTACAAAGAGGTATATGACCTGAACACTTATGACAGGACACCTGTCGAATATAAAAAATATTTAGATGATATGACTCATCAGGTTGAAATGACGGAAGTGGTGAATCTAGGAATTACCAAGGATGATGCAGCCAATCTGAAGACCATGAATGAGAGACAGAGACAGAATTTTATCAATGATTCGATTGAAAATATTTTGAAAAAAACATCTAAAAAGGAGGGCACTGAGTGATGAAGATCAAATTTAGATCAGATGATCAGAGCTCTACGGAATTCATATTGAATATCGTGATAATAATAGCAGCAATAATCCTACTTTTTACATTTATATATGCTGTAAGCAGCATGCTATATACAAAGGCTGATAGATTTAATGATGATGATATGTCGACTAATATTTTGGAAAAGGATTATTCCATGATAGTAGAGACGTATTACGGTAATTATATAGGAAAAGATACACCAGAAAGCGATCTTGTTTTCTTGGCTAAATATACAGAAGCCGCATATATGCATGCGATTTCTGATAGATGCAATGATAAAGAAGAGGCTTCTATCCAAATGAATAGGATGAATGCAGCCGAGGCAAAATTGGGAAAATATTCAAGCGAAGTTTCTAAAATAGATTCGATAATAGAAAAAACGTGTTATAAGAATGAGTGATCTGAAAAAGTGTCTTATATGCCCTAGAAATTGCGGAGTGGATAGGACCGTCGGTATAACAGGCGTATGTGGTATGACGGATAAGGTCATGATATCAAGAGCTGCACTTCATTATTGGGAAGAGCCTTGTATATCAGGATATTCTGAATGTCAGATGGTGGCCGATAGAGATTGTAATGCTGCAGAGAGCCATGAACAAAATCAAAAAAGAGGTTCCGGCGCGGTTTTTTTTACAGGATGCAATCTAGGATGTATATATTGCCAAAATATCGATATATCTGGAGTTAAACAAAATTATAAGAGTAATTCCGAGGAATTATATCTTAATGATAAAAATAGGTTGAAAGTTCCATGGAAAACTGATATAAGAGGAAAAGAAGTCACGATTCAAGAACTGGCGGATATTTTTATCAGGCTTCAGAACAGGGAACATGCATATAATATTAATCTAGTGACAGGAGTTCACTTTGTGCCACAGATTGCAGAAGCTCTTACAATTGCAAAAAAAAATGGGCTGAATATTCCAATCATATATAATTCCAGCGGATATGAAAAAGCAGAGACGCTTAGACTCTTAGAAGGACTAATAGATGTATATCTTCCTGATATGAAATATATATCAGAGGATCTGGCAGCAGAATATTCCAGAGCAATGGATTATCCGGATGTATCCAAGTCAGCCATTAAGGAGATGTATCGCCAGGTAGGTGATCTGGCTTTTTATAAAATTGGTGATATTACGCTGATAAAAAAAGGTGTTATAGTCAGAAATCTCCTGTTACCGGGCCATGTCAGAGAATCGGAGAGCGTGATTGAATATTTGCACGAGACTTATGGTGACAGCATATATATAAGCATTATGAGCCAGTATACCCCAATGTCACATATGGCGGATCATCCACTTCTCAGTAGAAGAGTTACCAGGAGAGAGTATGACAGGTTGATAGACTATGCGCTTAATATAGGTATCAGTAATGCTTTTATCCAAGATAGACATGTGGCAAAAGAATCTTTTGTTCCTGAATGGGATTTAAAGTAGATAATGTTAAAAACTAGAAATGAGGCAGTATGATTTTAGAAGTCAGAGACCTGAGAAAAAGCTTTGGAACCAAGGAAGTACTAAAGGGGATAACTTTTTCGGCAGAATCAGGAGAAGCACTTGGATTATTAGGTAGAAATGGTGCCGGCAAGACCACAACCATAAGGATTATCCTGGATGTATTCAAGGGTAATTCAGGTGAGATACTTATCGACGGAAAACCAATAAACTATGACGAGATCACTTACGGTTATCTGCCGGAAGAAAGAGGATTATATCCCAAGAAAAAAATAATTGATCAGCTCGTTTATTTTGCTGAGCTTAAGGGGATGTCCGGTAAGAATGCCAGAAAAGCCGCAGACCAATGGCTGGAGCGACTGGAAATGTCGGAATACAGAAATAAAAAACCTCAGGAATTGTCCAAAGGTAATCAGCAGAAGATACAGCTCATATCAGCTGTTATCCATGATCCGGATGTTCTGATATTAGATGAACCATTTTCAGGATTGGACCCGGTAAATGCGCTTATGTTACAAAAGGTAGTTCAGGAAGAGATTACTAAGGGAAAAATAGTTCTCTTTTCCAGCCATCAGATGAATTATATAGAAGAATTCTGTAATAATATCATCGTGATGAGAGATGGTGAGGTGTCCGTAGGTGGCAGGATCGATGATATTAAAGACAGTTATCCCAAGGACAGACTGGTAATACGTTCTATGGATTCTGACAAGATATTGGAAGAATATGGTGATACTGCATCAAAGCAGGCAGATGGAAGTATTTTCATCAGTATACCATCTGAGGAACAGAGATTTGCCATGATGGCAGAGATTACCCAAAAATATAGCATTGACAGCATTAGTGTATGGAGACCTTCTCTTTTGGATATATTTGTGGAATACGCAGGAGATGATGAAGCAAAGGGGGAGACAAAATAATGAAGCAATTTTGGACGGTATTTAAATTTGAATTTATGTCTTTTATGAAGAATAAGTCATTTGTTATTTCAACTCTGATAATAGCATTATGCGCTTCTCTCTTACTAATAGTTCCTGGATTGATATCCTCATTTTTAGGCTCTGACAATAATAAAAAGAAGGACGAAACCCCAACAGCTTATTATATGATATCTAATGATGGTCTGAAGGGATCGGATGAAGCTCTGAAGGCTGTATTCAAGGCATCTTATCCAGATTACAAAATGGTAGAAAAGAATTTTGATAAAAATGCGATCAAAAAGCTGATCCAAAAGGGAGACGTAGATTTCGCACTTGATATCACAGGCCCTACTGAGTACACCTATTATGTAGATAATGTAGAGATGTATGATGATAATACACAGGTATTAGACGAGGTCATGAAACAGTTTGCCCAGTCCTCTGCAATGGTCCAGGCAGGATTGAGTCAGAAGGATATACAGGGGATACTGTCAACCAAGGTTGATCATAAGACAGTGATGTTTGGTGAAAACCAGGTACAGAATTATTTTTACACTTATGTAATGATCATGGGATTATATATGGTCATTATTTTCCTGGGACAGATGGTGGCAAATACAGTTGCAACCGAGAAGTCTACCAGAGCCATGGAACTCTTGATAACCAGCGTCAAGCCTCAGTATATGATGTTCGGCAAGGTTCTTGCAGCATGCTTGGCAGGGTTTCTAGAGCTATTTGTTATATTTGGATCATCACTTTTGTCATGGAACATCACAAAGGGAGGATGGAAAGACAATAAGATTATAAATATGATATTTGATATGCCGAATTATTTATTTGTGTATATGCTGTTGTTCTTTGTATTGGGATTCATGCTATATGCATTTCTTTTTGCGGCAGCAGCGTCATGCGTATCCAGGCAGGAGGATCTAAGCTCTGTATCTACTCCGGTGACTCTTATATATGTATTTGGATTTTTGATCACAATAGTTGGAATATCCAGTGGCAATGTGGATACTACCATTATGAAAGTATGCTCTATGATACCATTTACATCACCAATGGCAATGTTTGCCAGGATATCAATGAGCACGGTACCGGTTATTGAGATAGCTGCTTCCATTGGAATACTGATAGTTTCTACAATAATAATCGGAATAGGTGCAGCCAAGATATATCGTGCCGGAGTTACGCTCTATGGTAATGCACCATCAATTAAAAAAATAATTGGATTATTAAAAAAACAGGCATAATACAGTAGGTATAAAACATAAAGTAAGAAATAGAAAGAAATGAGGACATTAGTTAATGATAGGAAAAATCAAAGAATTTGTGATGCTTACAATTGCAACAGCGTTTGTAGCATCAGGAGTATTCTTTTTTATGATGCCGAGCCATACAGCAATCAGTAGTATAGCTGGTCTGGCAGTTGTGCTGGAGCACTTTTTGCCATTTAAGGTTTCGGCCATTACACTAGTAATTAATGTTGCTCTTCTTTTAGTTGGATTTTTGTTCTGTGGTAAAGAGTTTGGAGCCAAGACAGTTTATACAACGATTATTTTACCTGTAATTTTGGCAATATATGAGAAAGTGTTCCCTAACTACAAGTCAATTACGGGAGATGCATTATTGGATGTTATCTGCTATACTTTTTTAGCAGGGTTTGGAGCAGCACTTCTTTTCAATATGAATGCATCTTCAGGTGGGCTGGATATTGTAGCAAAGATATTGAATAAATATTTTCATATGAATTTTGGGTATGCGCTTTCAATGTCAGGAATGCTGATTGCCTTTTCATCAGTATTTGCTTATGATAAGAAGACGGTGGTTTTAAGTATATTAGGTACTTATTTTAATGGTGTGCTTCTCGATCATTTCATATTTGATCATAACTTGAAGAGAAGGGTATGCATTCTGCCAAAAGATATGGAAGCTACGAAGAGTTTTATTCTGAATGAACTCCACAGTGGAGCTTCTGTTTATGAAACCGTTGGAGCTTACAATGGAGAGAAGCATCAGGAGATCATAGCAATTGTTGATAAACAGGAGTATCAGAAGCTTCTGGATTATCTAGGTAAAAATGAACCTGATTCGTTTGTAACTGTATATACTGTTAGTGACGTCAGGTATAAACCTAAGAACTTTGAATAAAAAGATCGTATCAATAAATTTTTATAAAAATTCGAATCAAGAATTCGAATCAAAATATAGTGTTAACGATCAAATCATATCGAAAAAAATTATAAGCTGCCCTTGTGGTAGCTTATAGTGTATTATGGGAATTGTAGAGAAATAGTTCGATTTTGATAAAAAGTTATACATAGACATTTTATTGAAATTAAAAATGAAATAAACATTTCATTTGGAGAAAAGGATGAAACAAAAAATACAGGAAAATAATCGAAGAAAGGTGATTAGCCGGACCAGCGTTATAGGCATAATTACAAATATACTTCTGGCTGCATTCAAGGCACTTATCGGTTTTATGACAGGATCGATCGCAATTACAATGGATGCTGTCAATAACCTTAGTGATGCACTGAGTTCATTTATAACAGTTCTAGGAATACATCTGGCCACGAGACCGGCTGATAAGAAACATCCATTTGGACATGGAAGGACAGAATACATAAGTGCACTTATAGTGGCATTTGTCGTGTTATATGCCGGTGTGTCGGCTATGCTGGAGTCTATCAAAGCGATAATCGATCCCACCAAGGCTGACTATTCGATAATTGCTCTAATAGTTGTATCTGCAGCTATTTTGGTTAAAATAATTCTGGGGATGTATTATAAAAAGGTTGGAACCGATGTGGATTCAGGTGCTTTGGTCAATTCCGGAGTTGATGCTCTTAATGATGCTGTAATTTCGAGTATGACACTTATTGCTGCATTTGTTTATATGGGCTTCAAGATTTCTATAGAACCATATCTAGCAGCTATCATTTCACTAATGATCATTAAAAGTGGTGTGGATATGGTCAAGGATACGCTAAGCACGATACTGGGAGAGAGCACTACATCAGAATTCGCATCCACTATAAAATCAGAGATCAAAGACATGGATCCAAGGATCCTGGGTGCGTATGACCTGGTCATACATGATTATGGTCCTGAGAGTATGGTAGGATCTGTGCACATTGAGATCCCTGATACTATTTCGGTTAATGAGATCGATTCACTTTCCAGAAAAATATCCAAGCATATAATGGAAAAGTATCATTTGGTATTATCTGCCATAGGAGTATATTCATTTAATACTGGAGTATCGGAAGCTACTGAGCTTCGAGAGACTATTATGAATAAGGCACTTACATACCCCGATGTATTGGAGATGCATGGATTCTATGTCAATGACGATGATAAGGAGATCAGGTTGGATCTTGTAATGGGTTTTGCACAAAAATATAGGCATATCGTTGAAGAATATAATTCTGTCTTGAATTATATCAAGGAAATAAAACCGGATTATGATGTTCAGATCGGCCTAGATAGAAACTTTTCCAATGATACTGAGGAAAAGAAAAAAAGAGAAAAGGCTAATATGAGAGAAAAAGCAAAGATAGCTAATTCTCAAAATAAATAAAATGTAAATGCAAACATGTGAAAATAAAACTATGAAAGGGACAGATGTATGAATGAAGTTTATGATAAGTTAATGAATTGCTTCAGATCGGTTCAGGATATGGTGGACTTTACACCGGAGGTGGCTCTTGTCCTAGGATCAGGACTAGGAAACTATGCTGATAAAATAGATATTAAAAAAACTATTGATTATAAGGATATTCAGGATTTTCCGGTTTCTACAGCCCCTGGTCATAAGGGTAGATTTGTATTCGGTTATGTCGGAAAAGTACCGGTTGTTATCATGCAGGGAAGATTCCATTACTATGAAGGTTATGATATGACTGATGTAGTACTTCCTATCAGGTTAATGCATCTAATGGGAGCAAAATCATTGGTGCTTACCAATGCTTCCGGCGGGATCAGCAGTGATCTGAATGTTGGAGATATAATGCTTATAAGAGACCAGATCAGCTCATTTGTACCATCACCTCTTCGTGGTGCCAATATAAATGAACTGGGAAATAGATTCCCGGATATGTCTAATATATATGATCCGGACTATATCGATATAGCTGAGCAATGTGCCGAAGAGTTAGGCATTCAGGTCAAAAAGGGCGTGTATGTTCAGACTAAAGGACCTAATTATGAGAGCCCTGCTGAGATCCAGATGTATAAGGTACTAGGAGCCGATGCTGTAGGTATGTCTACAACTGTTGAAGCAATTGCAGCAAACCATATGAACATGAATATACTTGGTATGTCCTGCATCTCGAATCTGGCAGCAGGTATCTCACTTAATCCGCTCACAGAAGAGGAAGTGATCGAGGCAGGTAAGCTGGTCGAGGATAAGCTCACCAAGCTTGTGACCGCTGTTATAGAAAAAATCGGTGCCTGATAATATAGGAATATCAGATTAAAAATCATTAGTATTAAATAATGTAATAGCAATAGAAAAGAGGAGTTATTATGGCTTGTACAACAATTTTAGCAGGTAAGGGAGCGACCTATGACGGCTCAACAATGATAGCAAGAAATGATGATTCACCATCGGGACAGTACACTCCCAAGAAATATATAGTGGTTACTCCTGATATGCAGCCTAAAACATATAAGTCTGTTTTATCTCACGTAGAGATCAAACTTCCAAAGAATCCTATGAAATATACAGCAATGCCCAATGCTGTTAAGGGAGAGGGAATATGGGCTGCTTGCGGTGTCAATGAAAAGAATGTAGCTATGTCTGCAACAGAGACTATCACATCCAATGAGCGAGTGATCGGTGCAGATCCATTGGTAGAATATGTACCTGCATCTGATGATGAACAGGATGTTTATAAAATCGCATTAGGTGATAAAAAAGATTCAGGAACAGCTGAGAAGCCGGGTGGAATAGGTGAGGAGGACCTTGTGGTTCTTACACTTCCGTATATATCCAGTGCCAGAGAAGGTGTTATTCGAATGGGAAAATTGCTGGAAGAATACGGAACCTATGAGGAAAATGGAATGGCATTTTCCGATACAGATGAGATATGGTGGCTGGAATCTATAGGAGGACATCACTGGATCGCCAGAAGAGTACCGGATGATACTTATGTTGTAATGCCTAATCAGCAGGGAATTGATTATTTCGATTTTGATGATGCATTCGGAGCAAAAAAGGATTATCTATGTTCGTCTGATATGAGAGAGTTTATCGCTGAGAATCATTTGGATCTGTCTCAGGACGGCGCAGAATTTGATGTTAGAGCTGCATTTGGAAGCCATGAAGATGCAGATCATGTTTATAACACGCCAAGAGCCTGGTATATGCTTAGATATTTCAATCCGTCTGATTTTGTATGGGATGGACCTGAGGCTGAGTATTCTCCGGAGAGCGATGATCTCCCATGGTGTATGGTACCGGAAAAGAAGATAACACCGGAGGACATCAAGTATATTCTGTCATCACATTTTCAGGGAACACCTTATGACCCTTATCTCACATATGGAGACAAGTCTGTAAGCGGAGCATATCGTTCCATAGGTATAAACAGAAATGATTTCATGGGATTTGTACAGATCAGACCATTTATGGCAGAGAGCTGCCGCGCAATTCAGTGGATCGCATTTTCATCAAATGCATTTAACGTAATGATCCCACAGTTTGCCCAGGTAAATACAACACCTGAATATTTAAGCAACACTGATAGCAACGTTTCTACAGATAATTTCTATTGGACCAGCAGACTTATCTCTGCCATTACAGATGCATCATATAAGGGCTGCATTAATCATATTGAGCGTTACCAGATCGCAGTTCAGTCCAAGTCCAATGAGATCATTAACAAGTACAATAAAATGTTCAGCGAAGACTTTTCCCTTGCAACATCACAGGCAATGGAAGAAGCCAATAATGAGATCGCCGACATGGTGCGAAAAGAGGCTGAGAAGACACTTAATAGCGTGCTTTTCACGCGTTCGAATGATATGAAAAATTCTTATGCCAGATCAGATGCGTGAGATGACAATTCAAACAATTGAAGAGGGAACAAGTGACAAATGAAATAATATTTTGAAAAATTTATAAAAAATTTAGAATTTTCTCAAAACAAGGTACGTTTTAGGTACGTTTAATGTAATATAATAAAAATAAGAAGATTGAAATCCTCCCTAACACCCCTTTAAATTTCAATCTTTTTCCCCTTCAAAAAACTTTATTTTTTCTAATTAAGGCTCCGCATCCCCGCTGAGCCTTTTATCTTGTCAGTAGGTAAATAATTATTGACACAATTGTTACGTAGGATTATCTTATATGTATACAACATTATATGGAGATCTTCAGGGCGAGGTTAGATTCCTCACTGGCGGTATAGTCCGCGACCTGCTTAGGCAGCTGAACCGGTTTGACTCCGGTACCAACAGTATAGTCTGGATGGAAGAAGATGACATTAAAATTGTTTTACAGATTTTAATTTCACGCCCGTCTTTTACGACGGGCTTTTTTATTTTCTAGAACCATATTAACGGTTCAGATCTCCCGAATCATGAAAGGAGCATTTTATGCAAAACGAACTATCACAAAAGGAAACATCAAGAAGGGGATCAGGATTTGATACCAAGGGAAAGAGAAGCTCAGTTTCTTCTGTTAGATTTATTGCTGTGACGGGTATACTTTCGGCAGCAGCATTTGTACTTCAGCTTATAGAATTACCTATTCCTATGCTGATGCCGCCATTTATCAAGTTTGATTTCTCGGATCTTCCGGCACTTATAGGCTCATTTGCCCTAGGACCTGTATGCGGTATATTTATCGAACTGATCAAGAATATTTTTCACACCATGGTCTCAGGCAGCTTCGGGGTAGGAGAACTATCGAACTTTATTTTGGGAGGTGTTTTCGTAGGTGTGGCAGGAATCATATACAGATACAACAGGACCAAAAATGGAGCAATTATTGGTGCTATGGTCGGCGCATTGGTCATGGCGCTTATGTCGTATCCATCCAATTTATTTATTGTATATCCTGTTTACTACAATTTCATGCCGAAGGCTACGATCTTAGCAGCTTATCAGGCAATTATCCCTCAGATTAAGTCTATTGAGATGAGCCTGTTATGTTTTAATGTTCCATTTACTCTGGTAAAAGGATTAATAGATGTTGCAGTAACGTTTTTATTGTATAAACATTTGTCACCTATATTAAAAGGTACCAGAGGTTAAATCGTAAAAAAATAAGAATGTCCCCGAGAATATTGATTTTTCAGGGACATTCTTGTATTTAATATGTTCTATTTTCTTAAAGACTTTTAATTGACTTCATAAAATGATAAATTAGAATAAATTCAAAAATTAAGCCAAAATTGTGTATGGAGCCAATAAATGATAATTACAATGGATTTGGAGTGGGCAGCATTTTTTCTCAGCACATTTTGTCTCATCTATAACATTATGCGAAAGCGATCGAACTCAAGGCGAGGTTTGTGTTTCAGGATAATGATCATATCTACGATGATATGCCCGCTAGTGTCACAGATATCCGTTATTATTTCAAGATTAATAAAAGTTTACAGTATAATGGAATTTTGGGAGTATTTTTTCCTGACGATATATTTTGTGGTTCACGTTATCTTGCCTGCGATATATGGTCTGTACATTCTCGCAATATGTGGCAAGTTGTTGGGAAGGAAAAAATCTTTTTATATAATTTTTTTATCTCCACTGGTAGTGTGTGAGATATTTGTTCTCTTCAATTTAGCTATGCATAAGATGTACTTTATAGATTCAGCAGGAGTCTATCAAAGAGGGTCACTTCTGGTATTCTATTATCTGATATCACTTATCTATTTTGTATTTGGAATCATGGTAGTAATCATAAACAGGGCCAATATTCCGGAAAGGGATTACCGCAGCATTCTGATATTTAATGTTGTGGCTGTATGTGGTTTTCTTATTCAGGTTCTTTTCAAAGAAGCATCAGTGGAATTGTTTGCAGAATCTATTTCAATTTTGGGACTTCTTCTCACATCAGAAAATGAAGATCTTGATCTGGATTCAGATACCCATCTAAAGAATCGTCAATCCTTTTATGATGACAATCAGCTGGCACTGGCAACAGAGGCAAATTATAGTATAATAGCCCTTTCAATGCCGGATATAGACAGGGATGAATCGTCAGTTAACAGGGATAGTGCGCTTAATCTAATATATGAGATCGCCAATTGGCTTCGAAATAATTCTGAGGGTGAGACTGTTTATCGTCTCAGAGTTTCTGATTTTGCGATTGTTATGACTAATCATCCAGGCAGAGCCTCTAAATTGGCAGAAAAGATCGCAGAGAGATTTGGCAAGCCATGGCAGATCGGAGCTATGCCATATCTGGTTAGAGTAGTTATATCAACTGCAATTATTCCGGATAATGCGATTAATCTTGATGAGATATCCTCACTTTTCCTGTTTAATCGTAAGGATTTTTCCCAGAGCAATGTACTGATTAGAAATGATAAGGCGTTGAACTTCGTAAAACGGCGTTCGGTGCTGGAAAAAGCTATCAGGAATGCGCTGGATAAAGATAGAATGATCATATACTATCAGCCTATAGTATCTACAGACACAGAGCAATGTGTAGCCGCTGAGGCACTTATACGTATTGATGATCCTACACTCGGAATGTTGTCACCGGAAGAGTTTATTCCCATTGCAGAACAGGCTGGACTGATAGGTGATATAGGACAGTTTGTATTTAACGATGTATGTCGGTTCTACAATGATTACAGACCTGACAATGCAGGACTCCAGTGGATAGAGATCAATGTTTCTGCACTTCAGCTTCCCAATAATCAGTTATTCGAGGGATTTTATGGCTCATTGATGGAATATGATGTGCCAGTCAGATTTATTAATTTAGAGCTAACAGAGTCAGAAAATCCGGAACACTCATCACTTTATATGGATACGATAAGCAAGCTCTATGAGATGGGATTCTCATTCTCAATAGATGATTATGGAACAGGATATTCCAATATATCACGTCTACTGACTGGATATTACGAGAATGTCAAGCTTGATAAGTCCATTCTATGGAACAGTGATACTTTGGCAGGAATGAAGATTCTTAAGGAGCTTAACTTTCTGCTAAGGGATATGAAGCTTACCATTATACAAGAGGGAGTAGAGACCGAGGAACAGTTGAATCTGGTAAAATCCCTTGGAACACCTCTGGTTCAGGGATTTTATTATTCCAAGCCTATTCCGAAAAATGATTTCATGGAATTTTTGAGAGAATTCAATGGTAAAACCTGTTCTTAAAAAATAAAGTAGATAATGAATTAGAAAATATATAAAACAAAGCATCACAAAATAAAGACCGTTGGTTTAATATTTATATCCTTTAATCATTGAAGATATAAATGATCCAACGGTCTTATTATGACTATTTTTATTTTTGTCTTTGAATATCAGTAAAATATCGTTTAGAACTTACTGACTTCTCGAACTTCCTCTGCGGCCTGCTTTACGGTTAACAGATTGGAACCACCTTCTGCCTCGACAGTAGCGGCAACAGCACCTTCAACCATAGGACAATCAGCCATCATGACTGTATCAGAATCGAATTCATCCAGAACCATCTCAGCTGTCATAACGGAACTTCCTAGATCCATGATTATCAGTACACCCTCAGGTGACATAACTGATGAAACAGCTTCTTTGATCTTATCGTAATCGGTTCCATATCCTCCGTCACTTGTTCCGCCGGCAGTAGCAATAGGACATTCTTTTGCCATAAGTCGACAGAAATCCAATACTCCGCTTACGAGCTTCTCACTGTGGGATACAAGAACTATTCCTACCATCAGATATGACCTCCTTAATAAGACTCCGAGATTGCTCGAAGAATTACGGTAAACGATGTGGCACCAGGGTCCTGATGCCCGATAGATCTCTCACCTAAATAGCTGGCACGACCCTTTGTAGCAATAATCGTTTTGGTATATTCGACACCATTTTCAGCAGCTTCAACACCTTTTTTCAGCATGGACGGAGTATCATCTCCAGCAGTACAGGATGCTTTCATAGCTTCAAACGCAGGAATCATAGCATCCAACATTGTTTTCTCACCTTTTACAGCTTTGCCACGTAGTTGGACTCCGCCGATCCCGGCTTCCATAATTGAGACAAAATCTTCCTGATCGATCTCATTCTTGTCGGCAACAACGGCACCGGCCTTCATAAAAGCAGTTCCGTATAAAGGCCCTGCAGAGCCACCTACGGTGGAAACCAAGTCCATACCTACTCTCTTTAGTATCGAACCTATGTCCTTACCGGACAGCGATGGAATGTCGGTTGCAACTTTTTGAAATCCCTTATCCATATTGATGCCATGATCATTATCACCGATAGCTGCATCCAAGTCTGTGAGGAATTGCTCATTTTCGTGAATGGCATCGGCTATTTTTTGCAGTATATTCAATACTTTATCTGAATCAGTCATTTAGTCTCCTTATAATTGTTTAAATGCCGGGGTGTCAGCCTGAGCATCGAGAAGTTCTTTTGTTTCATTATCAAGCTTTAATAGAGTGATTGAGAAACCTTCCATCTCAAGAGAAGTCATGAATTCGCCTACATAGGTCTTGTACACATTGATACCTTTATTTTTAAGAACATCTGATACATGATTATTGACGATATAGAGTTCCATAAGAGGAGTAGCGCCACATCCATTTATCATAACGGCTACGTCGCTTCCCTTGTAATCAAGGTCTGAGAGGATTTTCTCTAAGAGCTCATCAA
>ERZ795062.261-NODE-261-length-48375-cov-6.067901_pt1 | contig 48375 bp, 45 predicted proteins | sample MGYA00375146_ERZ795062 | MGnify/ENA primary metagenome ERZ795062 (study PRJEB30191, sample SAMN05720281) | activated sludge metagenome | isolation source: Anaerobic digester | place: USA | collected 2015-07-16 ...
TAATCAGCCGGAGTTTCAATCATCAATCAAAAAACGAACAGTTAATCAGACTGTTTGTTGCTTTTATTAGGATTATCCTAAATATGTTTTTAATATTTTACTTCTAGAAGTATGTTTTAATCTTCTGATAGCTTTTTCTTTAATTTGACGAACACGTTCGCGAGTTAAATCAAAAGTTTCACCAATTTCTTCTAAAGTCATTGGATGTTGGTCGCCTAAGCCAAAATATAAACGAACTACATCTGCTTCTCTTGGTGTCAATGTTTCTAAAGAACGTTCAATTTCTGTACGTAATGACTCGTGTATCAATTCTCTATCAGGATTTGGTGATTCACCAGAACGTAAAACATCGTAAAGGTTAGAATCTTCACCTTCAACAAGTGGCGCATCCATTGATAAATGACGACCAGAGTTTTTCATCGATTCTTTCACGTCATTTACAGTCATATCAAGCTCTTTTGCAATTTCTTCAGCACTTGGAGCACGTTCGTTAGATTGCTCTAACAAGGCATACATTTTATTGATTTTATTGATAGAACCAATTTTGTTCAATGGTAAACGAACGATACGTGATTGTTCTGCCAAAGCTTGAAGGATTGACTGACGAATCCACCAAACAGCATAAGAAATAAATTTGAAACCACGAGTTTCATCAAAACGTTGTGCGGCTTTTATAAGACCAAGGTTTCCTTCGTTAATTAAATCTGGAAGTGTTAATCCTTGATTTTGATATTGTTTTGCAACAGAAACTACGAAACGTAAATTTGCTTTAGTTAATTTTTCCAAAGCACGTTGATCGCCAGCTTTAATTCGCTGTGCTAATTCCACTTCTTCATCGGCAGTAATCAAATCTACTTTTCCGATTTCTTGTAGGTATTTGTCTAAGGATGCGGTTTCACGATTGGTAACCTGTTTTGTGATTTTGAGCTGTCTCATCTATTTTCTCCTTTTCTTTAAAGTGTTCGGATTGTTATACGTTATAAGTTTCAAAAAAGTTACAAAAGGTGAAAAAAAAAATAATATAGGTATAACAAAGCGTGTTTTCTTGTACAAAACAATAAAACGTGTATAAGAAATCGCATTTTCTTATAAACGAAATAAAAACATGTATAAATTTAAATCTATTTTACTTAGAGATCTAACCTTTGCCAAAGTTTTAAACTTTGGCAAAGGTTAATAGGCAATTAATTAAAATTCTAAATTGACCTTTTTTTCATGACAATAAATAAAGTTTTCTTGACCATCAAAAAGATTTAATACATCATCTCGCATTAAATTTGTTTTGGATTTTGAAAGAATGGATTTATAAGAGGAATATTTGAATATTCTGAAGTCAACATTTAAATCATTTGGGTTTTGATGAATGTAAATGATTAAGTTTCTTAGATATTCTTCTGTATCGATTTTTTTTCTTTTGAAAGGTCTTTCTAATAAACCTCCATGTCGGCTATTAACTTTGTTAAACGATTGTGTGTAAGAGCTTATAAATTTACTTATTTGTTTACTTGCAATATTTTGTGAAGCATGTAAACCTTCGTTAACAATACTTGGAGATTTTACATTATTTTTTAAAAAATATTCTAATGTTTCTTTAGATTTTATTTTTAGGATAAAATGAAAATGATTTGGCATTAAACAATATGCAAGAACATCAGAAACGGTTAAAACATATTTTGAAAACTGATTTAAAAAATAATTGTAGTTTTCATCATTTTCAAAAATTTTAGTACTATTTATTCCTCTATTATAAATGTGATAATAACAATCGGGTTCTAGAGGTTGAATTCGAATATCCATTTTTTATTTTTTTTACAATCTTTGCCAAAGTTCTTATCACCTTTGCCAAAGTTTGAAACTTTGGCAAAGGTGTCAAAATTCTTTGTGTAAGGTTTTATATCTCTATTTCATCAATCTCCTTCATCAATCTATCCGTTTCGGTTAGTGCAACGATTATTTTTTGATAATGGCGAATGTCTTCATAGCTCAATTCTCGGTCTTTTCTATCTTTTAACCATTTTTGAGCAGGTTGATAACCACCAATGTAGAAATTCCATGCTACTTCGGGAACATTGGCAAAATATTGGGTTTCGTTGATGTAAACGTTGCCTACTTCGTTGACCTTTGCCAAAGTTTCAAACTTTGGCAAAGGTGTTAACGGAGAATTGTTTTTTTCAAATCGTGGTTTTACCACTACATTATCGCCATCAATTGGATATTGTGTAATGAATTTTTCAACTACTTCGCTTTCTAGTAAGTGAATTTGGCGTAACTCCGAACCCAACTTTGCCAAAGTTTCAAACTTTGGCAAAGTTTCTGGATAAGGAACGCGTGGAAAATCAATTTTTAAAAACTCCTTGTATTTTTCTCGGTAACTTGGCGAATGTAACACGGCATAAATGTAATCGAGTATATCTATTGGTGCGAATGCTTCAGTACCTTTGTCAAAGTTCGAAACTTTGACAAAGGTTTCTTCTTTCTCCGAAACAAACGGAATGCCTAACTTTTTAGCCATTTCGTTAACAATTTCCATGTTTAAATTGGGTACACGAACTACTTCATCTAATAAACTGGTTTGGGTTGTGGTTTCTGGGTACAGGTAGAGTGGGAATATGTAACCTGTTTCTTTTGTTTGTGATGATATAGAACAAATATCTGATATTTTATCAGTAATAAAGATGTGTTGAAAATTAAAAGTACTTTGTTGTCGGCACAACATTAAACCTATGTTGTTATTATTCAATATCGCTCTTGAGACCTTCTCCGCTGGTCTACTAATTATTGAGCTATCATAATAAATTTTTCTATAATCAAAAGGTCTGTATTGTGAAGTTTTAATTAATGATTCATCAAAAAATTTATTTAAAATCCTTGATGTTATTTTGAAACTACTTGAATCTATAACACGATATTTTTGAATAAACGTAATTGATAAATTTTGATTTAGTAATTCTTTAATTTTTGAGATTAAATTTTGTTTGTCAATATCGTAAAATAAATCATCTCTATCTGTTTTAATTCCTGAATTATTCGAAATAAATAATTGATCTATTTTCAAATATGAATCATATTCATTTTGTTCTTCAAAATTTTTTGGAACAAAGAAATAATATGGACTTTCATAATCCAATTTTTTCCAATCAAGTTTTGAAATATTTTCTTCGAGAGAATGATATTTAAAATCTCTTTTGCCAAATAAATCATAATGAAAAACTTCTCCAAGTTCTTCTTTTTTCTTTTTTCCTGTTTTTACAAAAAGATTTATTGAAACTCCTTGCATAATATCGAACACATTTTGGTCAACAGAACCATCAGGACAAACTTCTTTTTTCTTTGCATTTCCATGCAAATCCAAAATATAAATTTTGTCAAAACTTTCTAATAAATGTTTTCGCATTTGTCGATGCGTAATTCCATCAATAAAACTATTATTAGAAATATAAGCTAAAATTCCGCTTCCGTTTTTATCAATAAAATGTTGTCCAAATCGAGTAAATTTTATGTAGTCGTCGTCAAGATTTATTTTTCTTTCGTTTAAATCTTTTTTATAATCCTTAATTAAATTTTGAATCCATTCACTTTTATTGGAACTACTCACACTATACGGCGGATTTCCCATAACTACCATTACTGGAGCATCGCGTTTTATGGCGTTGGCTTGGTCGGCTTCGTCACTCAACCATGAGCTAAAAAGTGTTTGCGTGTCAGGATGTGCTTCTTCTAAACTATTGGTTAAGAAAATTTTTATGCGTTGTTCAGAAGATTGCTTCGTTCCTCGCAATGACTGGTCGTCTGTTGGTTTGTAACCTGTTTCGGTCAATAGCATATCCATTTTTAAATGCGCCATGGCGTAACTTGCCATTAGTAATTCAAAACCGTTTAATCGTGGTATTAAATCGTTGGTTACATACTTACTCCAAATGCCTTGTTGTCCTTCAAATTTTTTGTGAATGTGTCGCACTACTTCTGCCAAGAAAGTTCCTGTTCCAGTGGCTGGATCTAGAATTTGTACTTTATGAACTTCAACTTCGGTTTCAACTTCTTTATTTTTTGAACGTTTATCTGCTGTGGCTTTAGTAACGGCTTTTTTCTTGATTTTTATTTTGCTTGTGTCGGCTAAACCTTCTTTTAATCCAAATTCGGTTTTTAATATATCATCTACCGCACGAACAATAAAGTTTACTACTGGTTGTGGTGTGTACCAAACGCCGCGTGCTTTTCGCAAAGCTGGGTTGTATTCGCCTAGAAAAGTTTCATAAAAATGCACCACTGGATCTTCTTGTTTGGTGCTACGACCAAAGTTTTTCATAATCTGCGCCACATCACTGGCTAGGAAAATAGAAACCAATTCTTCTACAATCCAAACCAAACGATGGTCTAAATCATAACCTGCAATATCTTGGAAAAGCTTTCTTAGAAACGGATTACTTTTCGGTATCAAAGTTGCTGCTTCTTCACGAGAAAAAGTAGGTAACGTTGGGTCATGATAACGTGCAGCAAACATTCCGTAGGCAATAGTTTGCGCATAAATATCAGCAAAGGCTTTGTTGTCAATATCATGTATCAACATTTGTTGAAACGACAACATCTGCGATTTGAGTTGTGAACGCGTTTCATTTTCGTCGTCTTTGTTCAATGATTTTTCAATCACATCAGCCATTAGCTTGGCTTTTCCCGCCATCATTTGCGCCAATTTGGTAGGCGATTTGATAGTTTGAGAAATAGTTTGCGCAAAGTTTTTTATAAGATTTTCAAACTGCTCAAAGTTTTCGGGAATAGGAACTATTGCGCCGTTTTCTATTTTAGCGATTTGAATTGATGTTATAAAATCGTGATATTGATAAAAGTGAAATTCTAAATAATCGGTAAAAATTAAATTGGGCAATCCACTTTTGTATCGGTCAAATTGTTCTTTGAGTTTTTTGTCTTTCAAATCAACACCAATATCTTTTGCCTCGATATAACCAATAGGAATATCTTTTCTATTAAGCACCAAATCGGGCGAACCACATTCAATTCTAGCCGATTCGTTGATAACCAATACATCGGGTAAAATTGTCATTATCAGGTTTTGCAAATCGCCACGATAGGAATGTTCGCGTGCGTTTCCTGTTTTGTAAAGTGTATCAATTTTGGAAATGTATTGTTGAGTGGTCATGGCAAAATATAAAATTCAAATATAGGATTTTTCAATTTGTTGATATAACTGATTTTCTTATTTTCACAACTTATAAAATTAAAATTATGTCACAAACAACCTCTGTTATTTGTAATCATTCACTAAATACAGAGTCAGTTTTGGTTTTGGCTCAAGATTTAGCTAAGCGATTGAATGCTTCAATTAGTTATGGCCATAAATGGACTTTTTTCATCAAAGAAGACACCAAAGAAATCGACTATGATTTAGAGTTCATAGAAATTGGAAAAATTGTAATAGAAAATGCAACAACAACTTATGTTTTGCAAGATGAAAATTTAGGCAAAAAATTATTTATTGAAGCGCATGGAATTGAAATTTTAGATTCAGAAGTTTATAAGATTAGCGATTATTACAAAGAATTGCTTCAAGACACTCAAAATGTTGAATATGAATTGCATGATACATTAGAAAATGGAGGCGATTTAGTAGGATATATTTATAAAAATCACATAGACTTATGGATAGTTGATTCCTTGCAATGGTATTATTATCAGCGACAGTTTTTGTATTATTTAGACGAAGAGGATAGAGCAATTTTTACTAAATATAGATTGGATAATCTAAAATGGGTTCAATTATTGGGTGGAAATTTTATGTTTGTTTTTTCGAGTGGAGAAAAGTCATATAAAGTTGAAGATTATATAGAAAGTTTACCAAGTATTACATTTTTTGAAACAATAGAAAAGGAGTTTAAAAATGTTTTAGTAAATGTTTCACAGTATTATTTGGCGAATGCTTATCAAAATAAACCTGTTTATATTCAAAAAGGAATTAGTAATAAGCACTTTCGAATGATTTGCTATGAGATTAATAATAAAATTAAAATTCCGTCAATTGATTTAGAATATCCAGTTCTTTTTTATGACGATTTTTATGATTTAGATATTCATTTTAGAGGTGATTATGATTATTTCAACTTTGTATATGACGGTTCTCATGTTTTTGAAAATGAATTGAAGTTAAAACAGTTTCAAGATAATTATGTAATAAAACGTAAAGTCGCAAAATCTATTGATTTGTCAAATTATTTTAAAATTTATTCTTGTTTAATAGCTGGTTTTACTCATTATGTTTCTACAGACTTGGAGCTAAGTTTAAAGTTAAATCAAGAAGTTTTTTTAGTGCGAGAACCCAATAATGAATTTGATAAACATGCTATTGCAATTTTTATAAAGGATAAAATAGGAGGAAGTTTAAAATCTCACAAAGTGAAATTAGGTTACATTGGCAAACATGAAAATTATATTTTGAGTAAGCTTTTGGATAACGGATATGAGTTGAAATCAATGCTAAGTAAAATTTCAGAAAAGCAAATTGATAATTCTAATTATAATGAAGCACTTACGATTGAAATTTTTATGAAGAAGAATGGTTAACAAACAAAAAACCCCAACTCAATTTCTCAAGTTGGGGTTTGATTCATTTGATAAAATTACCCTTGTGGGTTTTCTTTTTTCTGATTGTCTTCAGGTTTTTTATCCTCTCTTGGTGGACGAGGTAACAATGCTTTTCTTGAAACTTTAGGTTTTCTAGTTTTTGGATCTAAACCTAAATATTTTACTTCTAGCACATCGCCTTCTTTAACAAAATCGCTAATTTTTTCTGTGCGTTTCCAGTCCCATTCAGAAACGTGTAGTAAACTGTCTTTTCCTGGAACAAATTCTACCACAGCACCAAAATCTAATACTTTGGTTACTTTCACTTTGTATGTTTCTCCTTCTACAGGTGCAAATACTTGATTTTGAATAGAAGCAAAAGCTTTGTCCATTCCAGCTTGGTTTGTTCCCAATAATTCAATTTCTCCAAAATCACCAACCTCAGTAATTACAATTGTAGTTTCGGTATCTGCTTGAAGTGCTTGAATATTTTTACCACCTGGACCAATAATAGCTCCAATGTAATCTTTTGGAATGCTGAATTTAACAATTTTAGGAGCTTTTGGTTTAACGGTTGCATTTGGTTGTGCAATAGTTTCTGTAATTTTTCCTAAAATATGTAAACGACCATCACGAGCTTGCTCAAGAGCTTGTTCCATGATGTCATATCGCAATCCTTCAATTTTAATGTCCATTTGGCAAGCAGTAATACCATCTGCTGTTCCAGTTACTTTGAAGTCCATGTCTCCAAGGTGATCTTCATCGCCTAAGATATCTGATAATACGGCAAATTTTTCGCCATCAGTAATCAATCCCATAGCAATTCCCGAAACTGGTTTTACCATTTGAACACCTGCATCCATCAACGCTAATGTTCCTGAACAAACAGTCGCCATTGATGAAGAACCGTTAGATTCTAATACTTCAGAAACCACACGAATAGTATAAGGACAATCTGCAGGAATCATATTTTTTAGAGCACGTTGTGCTAAGTTTCCGTGTCCAACTTCTCTTCTTGAAGTTCCTCTTAGAGGTTTTGCTTCACCTGTTGAGAATGGTGGAAAATTATAATGTAGGTAGAAACGCTCTTCGCCTTGTTCAGATGGTAAGTCGATAACATTAGCTTCTCTCGAAGTTCCTAAGGTTACAGTAGCTAAAGCTTGTGTTTCACCACGTGTGAAAATAGCTGAACCATGAGCAGAAGGTAGATAATCTACTTCGCACCAAATTGGGCGAATTTCGGTAGTTTTTCTTCCGTCTAAACGAATTCCTTTTTCTAAAATTACGTTTCTAACAGCTGTTTTTTGAACTTTATAGTTGTATTTGCTAACTAATTCTGCTAAGTCAGCATTTTCAGCATATTCTTCTTCAGTATATAAAGCTTTTACTTCTTCTTTTACTAAGGCAAATTTTTCACCTCTTTCGCTTTTTGCAGAAGCTTCTTGAGCAATAGCATAGTATTTCTCATAAGCAGCAGCTTTTACTTTTGCATATACAGCTTCATCTTCTTTTTCGCCTTCATATTCTCTGTATGCTGGTGAACCAAGCGCTGCTCTCAACTTTTCTTGAGCAACAATTTGCGCTTTGATAGCTTCGTGAGCAAACTTGATGGCTTCAACCATTTCTGCTTCCGATATTTCTTTCATTTCACCTTCAACCATACAAACAGAGTCTGCAGAAGCTCCAATCATCATGTCAATATCTGATTGTTCCAATTCAGCTTTGCTTGGGTTGATGACTAATTTTCCATTAACTCTACCAACTCTTACTTCTGAGATTAGATTGTAGAAAGGAATGTCAGAAACGGCTAATGCTGCTGATGCTGCTAATCCAGCCAATGCATCTGGCATTACATTTTCGTCATGCGACATTAACTGAATCATCACTTGAGTTTCAGCATGATAATCATCTGGGAAAAGCGGACGCAATACACGGTCAACAAGACGCATGGTTAGAATTTCTGAATCGCTTGGTCTTGCTTCTCTTTTGAAAAAACCACCAGGAAAACGACCTGCAGCGGCAAATTTTTCACGGTAATCAACCGTTAATGGTAGAAAATCTACTCCTGGATTGGCAGTACGGGCAGATACTGCAGTTGCTAATAACATGGCATCGCCCATACGCACCACGACAGAACCGTCGGCTTGTTTGGCTAATTTACCTGTTTCGATTGAGATGGTTCTTCCATCACCTAAATCGACAATTTCTCGGGTAACTTTAGGAATCATAAATTTTAATTCTTAATTAAACAAAGGGTTTTAGTTGTGTTGTTGTGTAGTTGTCTGTTACCCAATGAAAAACCAAACTTTTTCTATCTAAATATTCAAAACAAAAAGAGGCGCAAAAGCACCTCTTAGTATTTGTATTATTTTCTAATACCTAATTCTTTAATCAATTCACGATATTTTACAACATCTTTTTTCTTTAGGTAGTCTAAGTGACTTCTTCTTTTACCTACCAATTTTACTAGAGCACGCTCAGTATTGTAATCATGACGATTTCTTTTTAAGTGCTCAGTCAAATGGTTAATTCTGTGGGTAAACAAAGCGATTTGTCCTTCAGATGAACCTGTGTTGGTTGCAGAACCTCCGTGTTTTGCAAAAATTTCTTCTTTTACTTCTTTAGTCAAGTACATGCTAATATTGTTTAAATGATTATTATGTATGAATTGTTTTTTCAATTCGGTTGCAAAGGTAAAAATATTTATGAATTATAAATTATGAATTCTGAATTATTTTAAAAAAGTTTAGAAACTTCGCTATTTACAAATTCTAAAAATCGCTCATCGGCTTCAGTAAAAGGATTCAGAACATGACTATCAATGTCTATTTGGCCTATGTTTTTTCCGTTGGCAAATAGTGGAACAACAATCTCAGACTTTACTGTAAAACTACACGCGATATAGTTGTCCTGAGCAGACACATCTGGAACAACAAAATTTGCGTTCGATTCTGCTACTTGTCCACAAATGCCTTTTCCAAAAGGAATTACAGTATGATCGGTTTCAGCTCCTACATATGGACCAAGATGCAATGTTTTGGTTTCGTGATTGGCAAAATAAAAACCAACCCAGTTATAATAGTTCACATTGTCTGAAAGAAATTGACAAAGAGTTTTTAGTTTAGTATCTCTGTCTTTACTTGTGTCTTCAAGGATTTGAATTACATTTGGTTTTAACTGTTCAAAATTCATTTCAATATTTTTTGCAAATGTAGTTATTGAAATGGAGCTAATTTTATATATTTTTGTTAAAAAATCTTTTGAAAGAAACTCTCCAGGAATACAAACCATTTCTACAGTTTTTAGCCAAATTCTTTATCTGTTATTTGGTGTTGACGCTTTTTTATCAATATTATCTGGAGCAATTTGATCAAAAAAATAATAAAATAGATTCTTTTACCACATCAGTTGGTAATCAGACGATAGGTGTGTTAAAATTATTTGATGATAACGCTTATACCATCAATCATTTGACTGAACCAAGTGTAAAAATATTTTATAAGGATAAATACGTTTCCCGAATTATTGAAGGATGTAATGCTATTAGTGTGATGATTTTGTTCATATCATTTGTAGTGGCATTTACTGGTAAACTTAAGAATACACTTTGGTTTATTCCGCTTGGATTGTTACTTATTCATGTTTTGAACATACTAAGAATTGCATCGTTATCTATTGCATTATATAAGTTTCCTGAGTATGAACATTTTTTGCACGGAGTATTATTTCCTTTGGTGATTTATGGAGTTGTGTTTCTTCTTTGGGTAATTTGGGTAAATAAATTTTCATTGTATGCTTCAAAGACTAAAAAATAATTCAAGTAAAATACTATGGCTGCTAATTCTAATAGTTTTTTTAATTCTTGTCAGAGGTTTTGAAAAAGTTATTTTTTATGATCCACTAATCGATTATTATAGTAGCGAATATGCTCATTTGACTTTTCCTGAAATAAATGTGATAAAGCTATTTCTTAGTTACGGATTTAGATTTTACCTCAATAGCGTGTTGTCTTTGTTTATATTGTATGTACTCTTCAAAGACACTAAAATTGTCAAGTTTTCAATTTTGTTATACATGATTTTGGGTTCGGTTTCTATGATTGCTTTCTTCTTCGTTCTAAACTTTTTTGCAGACGAAAGCAAAATGACTTTGTTCTACATCAGGAGATTTATAATTCAACCCATTTTTATTTTATTGCTTATTCCGGCTTTTTATTATCAAAAAGTTCAAGTTTCTTCAAAAAAATAACTAACTTTATGCATAATATTTATGCATGAAAATTGTAAAACATTCGGGAAATATTGTTGAATTTAAAAGAGAAAAGTTACGAGATTCTCTTTTGAAGTCTGGTGCTTCAAGGAGCATTGTAGAAGATGTTATTAGCCAAATAGAAAAGCAACTTTATGAAGGAATTTCTACCAAGAAGATTTATAAACTAGCTTTTGGATTACTCAAAAAAAACGCAAATTCTCATGCCGCTAGATACAACCTGAGAGCAGCAATTCAATTGCTTGGTCCAGCTGGTTTTTTCTTTGAAAAATATATTGCCAAATTGTTTCAATCAGAAGGATATGAAACATTGACAAATCTTTTGCTACAAGGCAAATGCGTTTCTCACGAAGTAGATGTTGTGGTTAGGAAAAATAGTTATTTAACCATGATAGAATGTAAATTTCATGCAGGTAGAGATGCGGTTTCCGATGTAAAAGTACCAATGTATATTTTGTCTAGATTTAATGATTTAAAAACTCAAAATTTAGCAATATTTGAAGAAGATAACGTTTTGGATAACTGCTTTATAATAACCAATAATCGTTTTACAGCCGATGCTATTCAGTTTGCTAGATGTTCAAATATCAGTTTGTTGAGTTGGGATTATCCTGACAATGAAAACCTGAGAGACAAAATCGATAGAAGTCAGTTGTATCCTGTAACTTGTCTTACAACTTTGACATTAGCAGAAAAAGATAGATTGATGAATGTGGGTATTATTTTAGTAAAAGAACTACTTGAAGACACCGATTGTTTAAAATCAATTGATTTGAGCCAAAGTAGAGTGAAAAACGTGATAAGAGAAGCATCAGAACTTTGTAAATATATATAATATGAAAGTAAAATTTATTGGCGGCGCAGGAACAGTTACTGGTTCGAAGACTTTAATAGAAAGTAACGGTATTCGAATACTTATTGATTGCGGACAATTTCAGGGATTAAAACCACTTCGTGAGCTCAATTGGGAACCATTGCCAGTTTTGCCATCATCAATAGATTTTGTCTTGTTAACTCATGGACATCTCGATCATTGTGGTTGGTTGCCTAGATTAGTCAGTCAAGGTTTTAGAGGAAAAATTTATTGCTCATCGCCAACGGTATCCATAGCAAAATTAATTTTACTCGATAGTGCTAAAATTCAAGAAGAAGAAGCCGAAAGAGCCAACAAAGAAAAAACAGCAAAACACGAAATCGCAGAACCATTATATACCGTAGAACAAGCACAAGAAGTTTCACCATTATTCAGGTCAGTAAAACACAATGAAACAATTATGCTTGATGCCGAAATTTCGGTAAGATTTTTTGGCTCAGGACACATCATCGGAGCATGTAGTGTTGAGTTGATTTTAGAAGGTAAAACATTGATTTTTTCTGGTGATTTAGGACAAGATGATGATGTGTTGATGTTTCCACCAATTAAGCCCAAAAAAGCAGATTATGTCTTCATAGAAAGCACCTATGGTAATAAAATTCATCCAGAAGAAGATGTAAAATTACTTTTGGAAACCTACATCAATAATACATATCACAAAGACGGAACGGTAATCATTCCAAGTTTTGCTGTTGAAAGAGCGCAAACCATTATGTATTTAATCTGGCAATTAAAATTAGAAGATAGAATTCCGAATATTCCATACATCATCGATACTCCAATGGGAGTTGATGTGTTGAATGTTTTCTATTCAAATCTAAATTGGCATAAACTTTCAAAATCTGAATGTGAAGAAATGAGAAAAGTCTTTACTATAATTTCAGATTACAAAGAAACTATAGAAACCATTTATGATAACAGGCCAAAAGTGGTAATAGCTGCAAGCGGAATGATGACTGGTGGAAGAGTATTAAGCTACCTCGAAAGATATATTACCAGAGCAAATACTACTCTTGTCATTGTTGGGTATCAAGCAGAAGGAACAAGAGGAAGAAAGCTAATAGAAGGAGCAAAAGAGTTAAAAATTTTCGGGAAATATTATGAAGTTAATGCCAATGTTGTAGAAATCGAAAGTTTATCAGCTCATGCAGATCAAAAAGATTTACTCAACTGGCTTTCTGAATTAGAATCAAAACCTCAAAAAATATTTTTATTACATGGCGAAAATCAACCTGCTGATGAGTTGAGAATTAAAATCCAAGAGAAATATCAATACGATTGTACTATTCCGTTGATGTATCAAGAAGTTGAAATATGAATTTAACATCTTTTTGAGAATGTTTCTATTAATAATTTCTACATTTGCCTCATGTTTCTAAGAAAACAAATAGCTGTTATTGTGGCCATTCTGGTTTTGATTTCAAATTCTGGATTGGCTTTCAATATCCATTATTGTGGTAATAAAGTTTCGGGCATTTCTTCGGTTTTTTCAAAAGAAGAATCTTGTACTCCTAGCGATAACCAAAAAGCAAAAGAAACAGCTGTGAATAGTGAAAAAAAATGCTGTTCAAAAAAAGAAACTTCACACAAAAAATGTTGTTCTGATAAGGAATTAAACCTCAAAAATAAAACTGAGAAAATAGTCATCAAGACAATTTCATTCGATTTTGAACCTGCTTTTTTCAATGAAGTTACTCAATCGGAAATTTTATTATTAACAAAGGAGCAGATAATACATCAAACCTCAAAGTATTATTGCGATGCGCATGCGCCACCTTTGTATAAACTTTATTGTCAATACACTTTCTACGCCTGATTTTTAAGCATTTTGAATAAATATTTTCTCTAACGAGAACAAATAATTTCGAATGTTTTAAAATCTTATTATGAAAAAAACACTGATTTTTTTGGTGGTTTTTACTTTTCAGTTTGGGTTTTCTCAGGAGAAAAAAACTGAGGAAAAGCAATTAGATGAAGTAAAAGTTCAAGCCACACAAAAAGGATTAAAAAAATCTATAAAAGGAACAGCCAACACCACCATTGTTTCTAGCAAAGAATTGCTCAAGGCAGCGTGTTGCAATCTTGCCGAAAGTTTTGAAACTAACCCATCGATAGATGTGAATTTTTCGGATGCTTTGACAGGAACAAAGCAAATAAAAATGCTTGGACTTACAAGTCCATACATAATGATTACCGAAGAAAATATTCCATCGGTTCGCGGAGCATCACAGGCTTATGGTTTGTCTTTTACTCCAGGAACTTGGGTAGAAAGTATTCAAATTACCAAAGGCGCAGGAAGCGTTGTTAACGGTTATGAAAGTATTTCTGGGCAAATAAATACTGAACTTCTAAAACCGATGAACGATGTTCCATTTTTTCTGAATGTTTATGGTTCAACCGACTCTCGATTTGAATTGAACACTCATTTCAATAAAAAATTATCCGATAAATGGGCAACAAGCCTTTTTGTTCATGGCAATGCAAGAATTTCAAAAAACGACATGAATGATGATGGATTTTTAGATAATCCATTGGGGAAACAAATCAATATAACAAATCGTTGGCAATATTCAAATCCTGAATCTGGTTGGGTTTCATTTCTTAATTTTAGATTTATGAATGATGAAAAACAAACAGGTCAAATAAACTTCAATCCAGATAGAGATAGATTTACCACTAATTTTTGGGGTTCAGAGATAAATACGCAACGATTTGATATTGCTTCAAAAACAGGTTACGTTTGGAAAGATATGCCATTTCGAAGTATTGGTTTTCAAAATGCTTTTACTAATCACATTCAGCAATCCTATTTTGGGTTGAATACTTATGATATCCACCAGCAAAGTTATTATTCAAATTTGATTTTCAATTCAATCATCAATAACACGATGCACAAATTTGCTACTGGATTGAACTTTACTTATGACAAATATTCTGAATTTGTAAACCTTGATGATGTCAGTAGAATTGATAATTCTCTAGGAGTATTTTTTGAATATACATTTGATAACAGCAACAAATTCAGCTATGTACTTGGTGGAAGAATGGATTATCACAACAGATTAGGATTTTTTATTACTCCAAGATTGCACGTGAAATATATTCCTTGGGAAAAAGGAGTTTTTCGTTTTTCTGCTGGAAGAGGAAAACGTGCTGCCAATATTTTTGCTGAAAATCAAAACATGTTCGCGAGTTCAAGAACAATTTCAATATTAGACAACAACGGGAAAATATATGGATTAAACCCAGAAATTGCATGGAACTATGGTCTTAGTTTTACTCAAAATTTTATGCTTTTTGGTAAAAAAGCAGATGTAACACTAGATTTTTATAGAACTGATTTTCAAAACCAAATCGTTGTTGACGTTATGCAAAATCCACAAGAGTTGTTGTTCTATGATTTAAAAGGAAAATCATATGCTAATAGTTTACAATTTGACTTCAATTATGAAATTATAAAACATTTCAATTTTCGCTCTGCCTACAAGTATTTTGATATTTTTACTGATTATCTTTCGGGTAGTTTTCAAAGGCCATTACAGGCAAAACATAGAGTTTTTGCAAACCTTGAGTATGAAACTCATATTGCTGAAAAAGGAAAACAATGGAAGTTCGATTTTACTTGGAACTGGCTCGGCAAACAACAATTACCAAATACTGAAACCAATGCGGAGCAGGATGGATTTGGAAACACTTCACCATCATTTAGTGTTATGAACGCACAAATAACAAGGACGTTTTCTAGTGTTTTTGAAATATATGTTGGTGGTGAAAATATTGGCAACTATCGTCAACACAAAGCAGTTTTGGGTTCAGATAATCCATTTGGGACAAACTTTGATACATCAATAGTATATGCACCTATTTTTGGCCAGATGTATTATGCAGGTTTAAGATTTAAAATAAAATAATTTAAAAGAAATAGATATGAAAAATTTAGTTTTAGGATTACTAATAGTAGTAACAAGTTTTGCGACTTATGCACAGGATAAAAAAAATAAAAATGCAAAGTATAACATTGAAGTTAACGGAAACTGTGAGCTTTGTAAAAAACGAATTGAACAAGCAGCTTTTTCGGTAAAAGGAGTAAAAAGCGCTGAGTGGAATACAGATGATCATATTTTGCATTTAATAATTAATGAGGAAAAATGCTCAATTCAAGAGGTGAAAAAAGCTATTGCAAAAGTTGGTCACGATACTGACGATGTAAAATCGACAGATGAAGATTATCAAAATCTTCACGGATGTTGTAAATATGAACGAAAATAAAATTGTAAATACTTCCCAATTTTAAAGCAATAAATCAACATATATGCGAAAAAAAATTGCTATTTTCACGCTCGATTTAACAAGTTATTAAATGAATGATTTTGATTGGATGCAATTACTGAACCCAGAGTTCTACATTACCATGTCTTTTGGTGGTGTGCAAGTAGGTTTATGGATTGTGTTGTTTATAGTTTTTGCAGAAACTGGTTTATTTGCTGGTTTCTTTCTTCCTGGCGATAGTTTACTATTTTTATCAGGGATTTATAGCCGTAATTTAATTGAAAATTTTGCTCAAATCGAGAGTGATTTAATAAATGTTACGCTACTTTCCACATTGATTGCTATAGCTGGGATTATTGGGAATATGATTGGATATTGGTTTGGTGCTAAAAGCGGTTATTACTTATACAAAAAAGAAGATAGTTTTTGGTTTAAGAAAAAATACCTTATTCAATCCAAAGATTTTTTTGAAAGATATGGAGGTAAAGCGATAGTTTTTGCGCGTTTTTTACCAATTTTCAGAACATTTGCACCTATTGTGGCAGGAATTGTAACTATGGACAAGAAGAAATTTATGTTTTATAATATTCTGAGTTCATTTTTATGGTCATTTGCATTGGTTTTTTCTGGTCATTACTTGTATGGTTTCTTTTTGGATGAATTTCAAATTGATTTAAAACATTATATAGAGTATATCATCATCATCATTATTTTAATATCAACCATACCAGTTTTTATTAAATTGTTTAAAAAACCTAAAAATAAAGAATAAAAAAAGCCTCAGAATTTCTGAGGCTTTTTTTATTCTTTTTAAGCAGATTCAATTTCAGTGGAAATCCCCTCGTTAACTGAAAACATAAAAATTGGAGAAGCGTTTTCAATAATTATTTTTTCAAGAAAAATTTTAGAAGTTAATTTTTTATATAATTTACCAAAGATTAATCTTGAAGATTTAGTTGAAATAGTTACATTTTTTGCGTCTATTTTGACAATATCATTTTCTTCTAAGGCTTTATTTATAAAATTATATACTTCTAAACTTTTTTCATCAGTGGCAATTACATTACCAAACTTAGATAAAATTAAATTTTTCATATGTATTTTTTTTCTTGAGATAGTATTTTTGTGAAGAAATTATTTATTTCTATTACTTGAGTAATGGGTAATTTAACATAAACTATAGTTCCTTTCCAATAACTCGATGCAAATATAGAAACTTTTCCTTGAATATTTCTATATACATAACCTTCAGAATGAATAATTAACTTACCTTTAAGATTATTAACAATTTCATTTATAAGCCATAAACCAGTTCCACAATGTCCTTTTTCAATTTTGGAAGTTATTTTCCTTTCGAAAGCTAGACTAAACAACAAATCGCTTTTCTTGTTAAATTTTTCTTTCATGGTGCTGATAATGCCATCCGATGTATCAACAGAAATAATTTCAACTTTTGTTTTGTTACCTTCCGCCATCAAAATTGATTTATCATCGTTTTCTGCATGATATAAAAAATTAGAGGATATTTCGACTAGGCATGTTTTAATATATTCAATTATTTCAAAGTTTTTATCTTTATAATAATCATGTATTGTATTATAGTACTTGTTGCTTAAATCATCTTTGTTTTTTATAACTTCTCTGTTTATAGGATGTGGGGCGACAAAAAAATCATTTTTTTGTAAAGGTTTTATTTTTGAAAAAATCCTATCAACATCTTTTTGGTCATAATAAGCTTTAATTAATTCGTGTAAATGAAACTTTGCAAAAAGATTAGTAATGTCGTCAATATTAGCAGAAGGATCATCAAGACATTTGTTATCAAGGCTATAAGCTAAAATTTTATATATAACAAGAGCTGTGATTGAAGTAAAATCATTTTCTTTAATTTTTATTTGAAAATCATAATTTTTTAGTTCTCTATTGTCATATTTAAAAACAAAATTTAATTTTAAAATTAAACTACTTATATTGTTTTCATCATACTTTCCATTAACATAAGTTATTATCATTATTTTTTAAATTCTTTTTTAAATTTTTTTAATAATCCATCTTCAAATTTTAAATCTCTCTCTCTGTCGTTTTCATGTAATTCTAGAAAGTAATCAGAATAAGTATGGCATATTTCAATTATCTCATCTGGTAGATACAAATAATCTTTCTTCACTTGTGATTTTATTTTTGTTGATATTGAAATTAGTTCAGCCTGTTTTATTTGAAACTTATTTCTGGCATCAGAAATTATTTTGTACAGATTATTACAACTGGTTGTAAAGTGCTCTGCATAATGCTTGTTTTTTTCTGATTTATATTCGTCTTTTAGTTTGTAAAACCTTTGTATAAAATATCCAGCTATTCCTATTAGTAATGTATTAGAAAAATTATTTTTAATTAATAACCATAATTCATTTAAAAATCCTGCCATAATTTCAATTTTAACAAAAATAGAAAAAATCCGTCAATAAAATATTTGACGGATTTTTTTATTGAGATGTTGTTGTTTTTTACATCATTCCAGGCATTCCACCACCCATTGGCATTGCTGGAGAACTTTCTTCTTTAATCTCAACCAATGCACATTCAGTCGTTAAGATCATTCCAGAAACCGAAGCAGCGTTTTCAAGAGCAACTCTAGTTACTTTTTTAGGGTCAATAATTCCAGCTTTTAGCATATCCACATATTCGTCTGTTTTTGCATTGTAGCCAAAATTATCTTTTCCTTCAGCAACTTTTGCTACTACAACTGAACCTTCAAGACCAGCGTTTTCTACAATAGTTCTCAATGGTGCTTCTACAGCACGAGAAACGATTTGAATGCCTGTAGCTTCGTCTGCATTATCGGCTTTTATTTTTCCTAAAACAGTTTTAGCGCGTAACAAAGCAACACCACCACCAGCAACAATTCCTTCTTCTACAGCAGCACGAGTAGCGTGTAATGCATCGTCAACTCTGTCTTTTTTCTCTTTCATTTCTACTTCAGAAGCAGCACCAACATATAGCACTGCAACACCACCAGCAAGCTTTGCTAATCTTTCTTGAAGTTTTTCTCTATCATAATCAGAAGTTGTAACTTCTATTTGAGCTTTGATTTGGTTCACACGATTTTTAATCATGTCAGCATTTCCAGCTCCATTTACAACAGTTGTGTTGTCTTTGTCAATCGAAACTTTTTCAGCTGTTCCTAGCATTTCTAAAGTGGCATTTTCAAGAGTATAACCACTTTCTTCAGAGATAACTGTTCCGCCAGTCAAAATTGCTATGTCTTCAAGCATTGCTTTTCTTCTATCACCAAAACCAGGAGCTTTTACGGCTGCAATTTTTAAAGCACCACGTAATTTGTTTACCACCAAAGTAGAAAGTGCTTCACCATCAACATCTTCAGCAATTATCAATAATGGTTTGCCAGATTGTGCTACTGGTTCAAGAATAGGAAGCAATTCTTTTAAAGAAGATACTTTTTTGTCATACAATAAAATGTAAGGTCTTTCTAATTCAACCTCCATTTTTTCTGCATTGGTAACAAAGTAAGGAGAAAGATAACCTCTGTCAAATTGCATTCCTTCTACTACATCTACATAAGTATCTGTTCCTTTAGCTTCTTCCACAGTGATTACACCTTCTTTTCCCACTTTTCCAAAAGCAGTAGCGATTAAATCACCTATTACTTCATCATTATTAGCAGAAATTGAAGCTACTTGTTTTATTTTTTCTGATGAAGAACCAACTTCTTTTGCTTGTTTTCCAAGGTCAGCAACGATTGCTTCAACGGCTTTGTCTATACCACGTTTTAAATCCATTGGGTTTGCCCCAGCAGCAACGTTTTTCAATCCTTCTTTTACGATTGCTTGAGCAAGAACAGTAGCAGTTGTAGTTCCATCACCAGCTAAATCGTTGGTTTTTGATGCTACTTCTTTTACCATTTGTGCTCCCATATTTTCAAGAGTATCTTTCAACTCTATTTCTTTTGCTACAGAAACGCCATCTTTGGTTACTGTTGGTCCGCCAAATGATTTTGAAATGATTACATTTCTTCCTTTTGGACCAAGGGTTACTTTAACTGCATTTGCTAATGCATCAACACCACGTTTTAATCCGTCACGTGCTTCAATATCAAATTTTATATCTTTTGCCATTCTTAATTTAGTTTAAAGTTATTTTTGTTTCACGTTTCAGGTTAAGTTTATAACTTGAAAATTTAAACCTGAAACAAAATTTAGATTATTGCTAAAATGTCGTCTTCACGCATGATTAGGTAATCTTTTCCGTCAAATTTTAATTCGGTTCCAGCGTATTTTCCATACAAAACAGTGTCACCAACTTTGACAGTCATTGAATGATCTTTTTTTCCATTTCCAACTGCCATAACAATTCCTTTTTGAGGTTTTTCTTTCGCTGTGTCTGGAATTATAATTCCCGAAGCTGTTTGTGTTTCAGCTGCTGCCGGTTCTATAATAACTCGGTCAGAAAGTGGTTTTATGTTTATTGCCATATCATATAATTATTTAATGGTTTGTAAAATGTTTTTTCCTGTATTTTTCAGAAATTATGCCAAGCGTTTTAAAATGACATTTTTTCCTAAAAAAAATGCCAGCATGACAGTGCTGGCATATTTTTTTCGTATTCGAAATTTATTTTTTAGTTTCAACTGGTGCAACAGGTGTATTAGTTGCTGGTTTAACTGGTTCTTTTTTTACTTCAGTTTCATTGATGATTTTAGAGTTATTGTCGCTAAAATCTCCTGAAAAACTTAATGATGATAATAAAATTAATACGATTAATATGGTTGCTAATGTCCAAGTACTTTTGTCTAAAAAGTCAGTAGTTTTTTGAACTCCACCAAGCATTTGTGAACCTCCAATAGATGATGATAATCCTCCACCTTTAGGGTTTTGCACCATGATAACCACGATTAGTAAAAAACAAACGATTGTTATTAATACTAAAAAAATTGAAAATGTACTCATTACTAATTATTTTGTTGTAAAATTTTAATGTCATTAATTCGGTCTGCAAAGAAACTACTTTTTTCTGGATATTTCAAAATTAAAATTTCATAAGCTTGAATTGCTTTGGAATATTTTTTTTGCTCCAAATAAACTCTAGCCAAAGTTTCTGTCATCAAGTATGATGTATCCTCATATTTTGGCTCTATTACAGGTGTAATTTCATTTTTGTTTGGGGCTGGAATTTTAGGATTATTTTCGATGAATTTATCTATCAAGTCAAGTTTTTTCTTCTTTTCATTATCGATGACAGGCTTGGTTTCAGGTTTGATTTCTCTTTCAATAGGTTTGAAACGAGCAAGTTGTAACCATTCTTCAAATGAATGTTTTTCATCTTTGGAGAAAGTTAATGGTTTTCCAATAGATAAATTTTCAGTAGCTATTATTTCTTCTGGAGTTGATACTTTAATTGACGAAATGATTGATTGTTCCAAAGTGTTTATTGGCGAATTGTTTTTGTTTTCAATCATAACAATTTCACTTCCCACGACTTGAATGTTGAGCAATTCTTCAAGTTTTTTCTCATACAAACCTTTTTGAACCGCTTTGAAATCATTGGACGTTATAAAATCAAAAAGAATACTTCTATCACAAGTATATGCTGCTGTTTTTTTGAGTTCTTGGTTGTATTTGTAACTATCTTGGTTGTAAAGATGTTTTAAACGCATTACTCTAGAACTCTGAAAATAGGGGAACTGTTCTATTACTTTTTCAAGACTATCAGCATATCTTTCGTTGACAGCTTCTGGTTTATTGAGCAAAAATGTATAATCAGTTGCGTTCATAATTTACCATTTTGCTAAAGATTCGTTGAAAACATCTTGTGTAATTCTTTCAAAAATAATATCTAAAGATTTTGTGAGTTGTGCTCCAGTTAACTGAGTGTTTGCTGGATAATCATCAAAGAATGAAAATCTTTTTTCAAAATTATCGCTCTCTTTATTTTTGTTTGTAAAACGAACATTTACAGTTATTGTCAATCTATTTTGCGATGCACGAATATCTGAAGTTGCTGTCATAGGCGTAATGCTGTAATTCACTATTTCGCCTTCATAAAGCAAATCTCCATTGGAGTTTGTCAATGTAAGATTAGTTTGGTTTTGAATTAAATCTTGGAGTCTTAGAGTAAAAGTTCTTTCAATTCCCGGCTCTACCAATTCTGCATTGTTTTGAAAGTAATTTACTTGAAATGTTTTTGCATCAATTTTTTGTGTTCCAGTTAAATTATAGGTAACTGAACAGCTGTTTATGATAAAGGCAATTAGTAAAACAATTATATGTTTTAGATATTTCATTTTGTGTTATTGAATTAAGAAACTATGGAAGAACATCTCCTTGATAATAATAATGTGTATACTCATAGGAAATATTTTCATACACACCTTGATAATAAAGGTTTACTGTTTTTACTACAGGAAGATTGTTTTCATTATATTCATAAGTAAATTTTGAACTTTCAGGATCTTCAACATGGTATTTTAAGGCAGCAATGTTATTAGAAGAAGTCAATCCATCATAAAAAAACCTTGGAGAATACAAAGTTTTTACTTTCATAACAGGCATAATTGCACTTTTCAAAGGATTTGTCTTATTATCAAATTCATAATAATTTACATAACTATAACCGCCAAATTCATCGCTAGAATAACTAGTCATATTTCCGTTATTATTGTGATTTACATAATAATGAGAGTCATATTGATCGATGTTGTCATCATATAGTTTATGCATTTCACTCAGCAATAAATCATTGTTTAATGATATAGTTATTGTGTTATATCCATCAATAATTTGATATGAATTTTGTGAAGAAATATATGTTACGCCTGAGTTTGCAATCAAATTACCATTATATGAAATATCTAGAGTTTGGCTTAAATTTCCATTAACATAAATTAAATTTTGAATAACTTGATTATCATTGTTGTAAACAAATTTTTCTATTAATGTACCATCTGGTTTTGTAATTGACTCTAAAAATCCTGCATCATTAAAATTCCAATGTTTTTCACTTGGAAGATTTGGATAAAATACCACTTTTTGTAGTAGATGAGTGTTTTCGTTTGATGTGTCTTCATTTGAACATGAAACTAAAAGGAAAACAGGAAGTAAATAAAGATAAAACTTTTTCATAATAAAGTCGTTTATATTACAAATGTAATAAATCTACAAATCAAATTGTTTTATTTTTCTGTAAAGGGTTCTTTCTGAAATTCCAAGCTCATCAGCAGCAGCTTTTCTTTTTCCTTTGTTTCGTTCCAAAGCTTTTTTGATCAGTTCTAGTTCTTTGGCTTCTATTTTTAGAGTTTCTTCTTCTTCAACTGTTTCTGCATCAAGATAGTTTTCGTTGTCATCATCGTTAAACTCTTCTTGTTCTGCAAAAGTATGTGTAGGGATTACTTCTGTTCTAGTTTGATTATCAAAAAATGCAGTATCATCTTTTGAACCATAAACTTTTTGAATTAAACTAGGATTAATATCCTGAACTTTTGAACCATTTTTCATCAGTTCGAGTGTTAGCTTCTTCAAGTCATTCAAATCGCTTTTCATGTCAAAAAGGACTTTATAAAGAATGTCTCTTTCTGTAGAAAAATCGCTTTCAGTCTTTTTAGTTCCAACTACAGTAGGCAAATTGCTTCCTTCTACGGGTAGATATGATTGTAGAGTAAGTGCCGAAATATCTCTATTTGTCTCTAAAACAGAAATTTGTTCGGCGACATTTCGAAGTTGTCTAATATTACCACTCCATCTGTATTTTTGTAGAAAATTAACCGCTTCATCGCTCAATTTAATTGGAGGCATTTTGTATTTATGAGCAAAATCGGAAGCAAATTTTCTGAATAACAAATGGATGTCTTCTTTTCTGTCGCGCAACGAAGGTAAATGTATTTCTACTGTGCTCAATCTGTAATATAAATCTTCTCTGAATCTGCCTTTTTCAATTGCTTCAAACATGTTGACATTGGTTGCAGCAACTATTCTAACGTTTGTTTTTTGTACTTGTGATGAACCAACTTTTATGAATTCGCCATTTTCTAAAACGCGTAGCAACCTAACTTGTGTGGTAAGTGGTAATTCGCCAACTTCATCAAGGAAAATGGTTCCACCATTTGCCACTTCAAAATATCCTTCGCGAGTAGCAGTTGCACCAGTAAATGAGCCTTTTTCATGTCCAAAAAGTTCACTGTCTATTGTGCCTTCGGGAATTGCACCGCAGTTTACGGCAATATATTTTCCGTGTTTTCTATGGGATAATGCATGAATAATTTTTGGAATACTTTCTTTTCCAACACCACTTTCACCTGTTACCAAAACAGAAATATCAGTTGGCGCAACCTGAATTGCTTTTTCGATGGCACGATTGAGTTTTGGATCGTTTCCAATAATCTCAAATCGTTGTTTTATGTTTTGAACACTTTCCATTTATTTATTTGTTTAAGGTTTCAAGTTTCAAGTTTATTGAAACTTAGTTCCTTTAAAGTCTTTCTTATTCAAATACGAAATAAAGTTGTTTATTTTTCCGCTTAGTTTTTCGTAATCATTTTTTAGTTCATCTAAAAGTTCCTGATTAATATACCCATAATCAAAAACTCTATATAATTGTGACCTTGTTTCGCCAGCAGAACCTTTCGCAATAGAAAGAAATTGTCTAAATTCGATAGTTCCATCTCTTTCAAATCCTTCAGCAATATTGTCCATTACTGAACCTGAAGATGATTTTATTTGTTCTCTAAATTTAAAATCAGTTTTTAAGTCAGTTTGAATTGAAATTTCATGAATAATCTTCGATAACCTCCTAGCTTCTTGCCAAATCTCCAAATCCTCAAAACGTTTAATCGTTGCCATAAAAATAATTTAATAACATAGTTCGCAACCTGAAACTTGAAACTTAAAACTTGAAACTAAACAGTCTGCATACTCGAATACCCAACAGCTTCACCTATCAAAGTTGCAGTTGTGCAGTCTGTAACCTTTACTAATACAAAATCACCTTCTTTGTAATTTTCTTTTGGGAAAACGGTTACTACATTTTCAGAATTTCTTCCGCTCCAGTGTTTGTCTGATTTTTTAGATTCTTTTTCTATCAAAACTTCAACTGTTTGTCCAAGAAAACGACGAGTTCTTTTTTCGCTCAACTTTTGTTGTAAGTCAACTACTTCCTGCAAACGTCTTTTTTTAACTTCCTCTGAAACATCGTCCACCATTTTTCTTGCGGCCAATGTTCCTGGTCTTTCAGAATAGGCAAACATATAACCAAAGTCATATTCTACATATTCCATTAATGATAACGTATCTTGATGGTCTTCTTCTGTTTCTGTTGGAAAACCAGTAATCATATCTTGTGAAATGGAACAATCGGGAATGATACGTTTTATTTTATCAATCAATTCCATGTATTCTTCACGGGTATGTTGACGATTCATTTCCTTTAAAATTCTCGTGCTTCCGCTTTGAACAGGCAAGTGAATATAATTACATACATTATGGTATTTGGCAATGACGTGCAACACTTCTTCATGCATATCCTGCGGATTTGATGTCGAAAAACGAAAACGCATTTTTGGAAATTGAATGGCGCACATTTCTAACAATTGTGCAAAATCAACGGCTGTGGCTTTTTGCATTTCGGTGGCTTTGTCAAAATCCTTTTTCAATCCGCCACCATACCACAAATAACTATCTACATTTTGACCAAGAAGACACACTTCTTTGAACCCTTTGTTCCATAAATCTTTAATTTCTTCAATTATGCTTTGTGGTTCACGGCTACGTTCTCTTCCACGAGTAAATGGCACCACACAAAAAGTACACATATTGTCGCAACCACGAGTAATAGAAACAAAAGCATTTACACCATTACTATTCAAACGAACAGGAGCAATATCGCCATAGGTTTCTTCTTTTGAAAGAATTACATTGATTGCATCTCTTCCTTCGTCAACTTCTTTGAGTAGATTTGGTAAATCTTTATAAGAATCTGGTCCAACAACCATATCGACAATTTTTTCTTCTTCAAGAAATTTGTCTTTCAATCGTTCTGCCATGCAACCTAGCACACCAACTTTCATGCTTGGATTAATAGAGCGCTTTACCGCATTGTATTTCTCCAATCGTTTGCGAATAGTTTGCTCGGCTTTATCACGAATAGAACACGTATTTACGAGAACTAAATCGGCTTCTTCAAGTTTTTGCGTAGTGTTGTAACCTTGTTCGGTCAAGATGGATGCTACAATTTCGCTATCAGAAAAATTCATAGCGCAACCATAACTTTCTATAAAAAGTTTTTTTGTGTTTTCAGCTTTTTCTTCAAGAACAAGACTCGTTCCTTGTTTTTTTTCGTCGATTTCCTTTTCCATTATTTAATTCGTCAAATTTTCAATCAGCAAAGATAATACTAAATTATAAAATATGACAAGATGGCAGGCGATGTTTGTTTGTAAATTTTTAACTAACCTTGTCTTAATAATAATTTCTTTTAAAAAACTATCCATCGGATAGTTTTTTAAAAGAAATTGATTTTCAATCATTTTTAATTTTCTGCTTTTCGCTTCTAATTTTTTCTGTGTCAGAATCAGTGCCAAATTCAGGTTCATAGATTTCCTTCTTCTGAGCAAAACTCCCTTTTGCAGCTAGTTCAAATATTTCTTTGTAATCTTCATTTAATTTTTTTTCTAGCCTAAAAATTAATTTAATAAGGTCTTGTCCTTCTTTTGGGGTTTTGAAATGAGTTAAAGTATAATTTTCATTCAACCAACTCATTATTTCTTCTTCTGTTTTTAAAACATCTAAATTAATTTTATTATTAGACTTAACAGCAAACAACATACTGCTTTCCCTTAACAAAATGTAATCTTCCGAAAGGCTCATTTTTAAATAACCTTCTTTAGCTTTTAAAAAATCAGCTTCATTAAGTCCTTCTTTGGTCTTAGAATTTGCATTATTTGTTTTCTGACCAATTGATAAAAAACAATTTGAAAAAATCAAAAAAGATAGAACAAATAATATATTTTTAAATTTCATAAACACCTGCTGTTCAAATGAATTGTAAAATCAAATTTAATGATTATTTCTTTAGGATTACTTTTCCCAAAAAAGAACCTTTTTAAAGCTTTCTACAAAGCTCTCTTCAAATCAATACTAATTTTGAGTGTTCACCAAAGGCAAATTTATCGAAAGGCTATTGCCAAATTTCAAAGATATTATAAAAAATCTGCCAACATTTGCTTCGCAGACCTTTAGTTTTGAATGTGTTTTTATAATAACCTGCGAAAATTCAACATTCATTTTAAGTAATCTTTGGTTTGTTAGCTTTTCAATAATTTATAGTGTCATTTATCGTGAAAAATAGCAAGTAATCGATTTTTTAAAAAAAACGTTTACTTTTGCGGAAAATCCAAACGACTTATGGCAAAGAATTTAGTAATCGTTGAGTCACCTGCAAAAGCTAAAACTATTGAAAAATTTCTTGGTTCAGATTATCAAGTAGAATCTAGTTTTGGGCACATTGCAGATTTACCTTCAAAAGAAATAGGAGTAGATGTAAATAATGGTTTCAAACCTAAATATGAAGTTTCCTCTGATAAAAAAGCACTGGTAAAAAAACTCAAAGATTTATCTAAAAACGCTGAAATGGTTTGGTTAGCTTCCGATGAAGATAGAGAAGGAGAAGCTATTTCTTGGCACCTAGCCGAAGAACTAAAACTTGACCCGAAGAAAACAAAACGAATTGTTTTTCACGAAATTACTAAATCTGCCATTCAAAAGGCAATTGAAAACCCAAGAACTATTGATTATAATTTAGTTAATGCTCAACAAGCAAGAAGAGTTCTGGATAGATTAGTAGGTTATGAACTTTCACCAGTTTTATGGAAAAAAGTAAAAGGAGGTTTGTCTGCTGGTAGAGTGCAATCGGTTTCGGTTAGATTAATTGTAGAAAGAGAACGCGAGATTACAAATTTTAAACCTGTAGCTTCCTATAGCGTTTCTGCTGAGTTTACAAACGAAAGTGGAAAATCATTCAAGGCAAAACTTTCTAAAAATTTTGCAACTAAACAAGAAGCAGAAAATTTTTTAAATAAAAGCATTGAAGCAACTTATAAAGTAGGTGATTTAGAAACTAAACCAACAAAAAAATCGCCTGCTGCACCATTTACAACTTCTACCTTACAACAAGAAGCCGCAAGAAAATTGTATTTGCCAGTTGGAATTACAATGCAAATTGCGCAACGTTTGTATGAAGCTGGATTAATTACTTATATGAGAACAGATAGTGTAAATCTTTCTCAAGAAGCCATGAATGCTGCTCAAGCAGAAATAAGTAATTATTATGGCAAAGAGTATAGCAAACCAAGAAATTACAATACCAAATCAAAAGGAGCACAAGAAGCACACGAAGCTATTCGTCCAACAGATATGTCAAGACATACGGTTGATGTTGAGAGAGATCAAGCTAGATTATATGATTTGATTTGGAAAAGAACAATTGCTTCTCAAATGAGTGATGCAGAATTAGAAAGAACAAACGTTAAGATTGAAGCAAATAATCATTCTGAAGTTTTTCAAGCAACTGGAGAAGTAATTAAGTTTGAAGGTTTCTTAAAAGTTTATTTAGAAGGTAACGATGACGATGATGAAGAACAAGAAGGAATGTTACCACAATTAAAAGTAAATGAAAAACTTGCTAATAATTATATAGTAGCTAGAGAACGTTTTACACAACCACCAAGTAGATATACAGAAGCTTCGCTAGTAAAAAAATTAGAAGAATTAGGTATTGGTCGTCCATCAACTTATGCACCAACAATTTCAACAATTGTTGCTAGAAATTATGTTGAAAAAGGAAGTTTTGAAGGACAGGAACGTAAATACAATCAAATTACTTTAAAGAATAGTGCTGTTAAAAGCGAGATTCTTTCTGAAAAAGTAGGTTCAGATAAAGGTAAACTTGTTCCAACTGATATAGGTACTATTGTAAACGATTTTTTAGTTAAAAACTTTGAAACTATTTTAGATTACAACTTTACTGCAAAAGTAGAGCAAGACTTTGATGAAATAGCAGAAGGAAATGTAGATTGGGCAAAAATGATGAATGATTTTTACAACCATTTTCATCCAAATGTAGTTGATGTTGAGAAAAATGCCGATAGAGAAAGTGGCGAAAGAATTCTTGGAGTTGATCCAAAATCAGGAAAACAAGTTTCTGTTAGATTGGGGAAATTTGGGCCAATGGCTCAAATTGGTAATATTGATGATGAAGAAAAACAGTTTGCTAGTTTAACTCAAGAACAAAACATTGGAACAATAACTCTTGAAGAAGTTTTAGATTTATTCTTATTACCAAAAAATCTTGGTATATATAAAGGAGAAGAAATTGAAGTTAACAATGGAAGATTTGGACCTTATGTAAAATTTGGTAAACAATTTATTTCATTGCCAAAAGGTGTTTCTCCTACAGATGTTACCATGGAAATGGCTCAAGAATATATTGATGAGAAAGCAAAAGCTGACGCGCCAATTGCTAGTTATCAAAATATGCCAGTACAAAAAGGTGTTGGACGTTTTGGCCCATTTATTAAATGGAACAATATGTTTGTAAACGTAAGCAAAAAATACAACTTTGATAATTTGTCTCAATCAGATATTACTGAACTAATTGAGGAAAAACTTCAAAAAGACATAGATAAAGTTATTCATGACTGGAAAGCAGAGGGAATTAGAGTTGAAAAAGCACGTTGGGGAAAATCAGTTATACTAAAAGGTAAGCAAAAAATTGAACTTAATAAAGACGTTGACGCTTCTAAACTTACTTTAGATGACGTGAAAAAAATTATAGAGTCCAAAGCTCCAGCAAAAAAAGCAACTTCAAAAAAATAAATTATGGAATTTGATTTTTTAACGCCAGTCGATTTTGAAGTTATCCAATATGTAGAAAAGCTTTCTAATCAAAACTTAGGAAAAAAAGTTGCTTTTCACACAGATAGAGATTTTCCAGATTTGCAAAAAATTAAAATTGCAATCATTGGTGTTCTCGAAAATAGAGGCGATGATAGTTTTTTTCAGGAATTTGACTTAAACCAATTTCGAAAAGAATTTTATAGTCTATTCCCCGGAAATTGGCAAAGTTCTATTGCAGATTTAGGTGATATTCATCCAGGAAATTCATTAGATGATACATATTTTGCAGTTCAACGTGTTGTTTCAAGATTATTGAAAAGCAATATACTTCCAATAATTATTGGAGGAACTCAAGATTTAACTTATCCATTATATAGAAGTTATGATAAGTTGGAACAAATGGTAAATTTAGTTTCAATTGATAGTAGATTTGATTTTGGTAAGCAAGACATTTCATTACCTGTTGAATCTTATTTGTCTAAAATAATAATTGACGAGCCAAATAACTTATTCAATTATTGTAATTTAGGGTTTCAAACCTATTTGAATTCACAGGAAGAAATGGACTTAGTCGATAAAATGTATTTTGATGCGTATAGATTAGGTGATATTTCAAACAATATATCTTTAGCAGAACCAGTTCTTCGCGATGCAGATGTAGTTTCAGTAGATATGAATTGTGTGATGTCAGCTTATACAGGAAATACTAATAGATTTGTAGCCAATGGTTTTGATGGTAAGGAAATATGTGCTTTAGCGCGTTACGCAGGTATAAGTGATAAAGTAACCTCTTTTGGACTTTTTAATTTTAATGCCAGTTACACTGAATCAGTTTTGGTTGCTCAAATAATTTGGTATTTTATAGAAGGGTATAATTTCCGTTCCAATGAATACCCATTTGGTAGTAAAGAATTATATTCTCGATACATTGTTCCTCTTGAAACAGAAGAATTAATCTTCTACAAGAGTAATAAAACAGAAAGATGGTGGATAGAAATACCTTTTTTTTCAACAACACACAATAAATTAAAAAAGAATACGTTATTACCATGTTCTTATGAAGAATATTTGATGGCTTGTAACCACGAAATCCCAGAAAGATGGTGGAAGGCTCAGCGAAAAAATATTCTTTAAAAAAGAATTGAATGATAAATTAGTTAAAAATAAAACCTAAATAGTTTTAAAAAATAAGTTTTGTATTACAAGAAAAAACAAAAAATGCACTTTATCGATGTTTTTATGTATTTTATCGGTAAAAAATTTTTTTAATTCGAGAATTAATTTTAGTTTTGGACTGTTGAATTATTTTTGTTTTAATTATTGTTTTTTTAAAAAATTATAAATAGGTTTACGGCCTTAAAAAAGTGAGTATTCAAATAACCCCAATTTATATGAAGAAGTTCATCGCATTTGCATCAGTTTTAGCTTTACTAACAAGCTGTGGACGATCTAACGACAAAGGAGAGTTAGTAGGTGTTAAAGGAAAAAAATGGCATCCTGAAAAGCCATATGGAATGACTTTAGTTCCTGGTGGAGCATTTATTATGGGTAAATCAGATGATGATTTAGCTAATGTTCAAGATGCACCAACTAAAACTGTTACTGTTCGTTCGTTCTACATGGATGAAACAGAGATTACCAACAGTGAGTATCGTCAATTTGTAGAATGGGTAAAAGACTCTATTATTAGAGTTAGATTAGCTATTCTTGCTGACGAAGTTGGTCAAACTGCTGGTTCTGCAAAAGGTGGAAAAGGTGGAAAAGGCGGAAGCATTGGGGATTTCGCTTTCAGTGATACAGATCCTGCTAAAATGACTCCGTACGATAAGTATATGTATGAAAATTACTATAGTGTAGGAACAGATGATGATCCTTATGCGGGTAGAAGGCTTAATAAAAAAGTAAAACTTATTACTGATACAAGTAAATATCCAGATGAGTATTATACAGAAGTAATGGATACTATGTATTTGCCATTAGCTGAATCTTTCAATGGGTTAAGAACTATTGATGTGAAAAAATTAAAGTTCAGATATTCATGGATGGATATTCAAGCAGCAGCAAAAGCTAAAGTTGGAAAAAGAAGTAAGTTTATAAAAACTGAACAACAAGAGGTTTATCCTGATACAACAGTATGGATTAAAGATTTTGCTTACTCTTATAATGAGCCAATGCACAACGATTATTTTTGGCATCAAGCTTACGGTGAATATCCTGTTGTGGGTGTTAACTGGAAACAAGCAAAAGCTTTTTGTGCATGGAGAACTTTGAATAAAAATGCATATATCAAGTCTAAGAAAAAGAAAAGAGATTTGATTAACTCTTTCAGATTACCAACTGAGGCAGAATGGGAATATGCTGCTCGTGGAGGTCTAGAATCAGGTACTTTCCCTTGGGGTGGACCATATGCTAAAAATGACAGAGGATGTTTCTTAGCTAATTTCAAGCCTAACAGAGGTGATTATGCAGCAGATCAAGCTCTTTATACTGTTGAGGCAAAATCTTATGAGCCAAATGGATATAACTTGTACAATATGGCTGGTAACGTTGCTGAATGGACAGACTCTTCTTACGACGCAGCGGCTTATGAATATGTATCTTCTATGAACCCTAATGTTCCAGACACAAAAAACATGAGAAAAGTTGTTCGTGGAGGTTCTTGGAAAGATGTTGCTTATTTCTTACAAGTTAGTACTAGAGATTTTGAATATGCTGACACAGCTAGAAGCTATATCGGTTTCAGAACAGTTCAAGATTATATGGGTACACAGGTTACTGGAAAAGCTGGAAAAAAATAAATTAAACCAATTAAATAATTATATTAACTTAACTAACTAAAAATTTTATTATTATGGCATTATTATCACCTAAAGTTATGAATTTCGCTTACGGTATGGGAGCGGCGATTGTAATCATCGGAGCGTTATTTAAAATTGCTCACTTTGAGTTTGGACCATTGACTGGTACTGTGATGTTAACGATAGGACTGGTTACAGAAGCATTAATTTTCGCAATTTCTGCATTCGAACCACCTGCTAAAGAAATAGATTGGTCTCTTGTTTATCCAGAACTTGCTGGAGGCGAAGCAAAACCAAGAGATGCTAAAAAAGAAGATCCAAAAGAAGCACAAGGTTTATTATCTCAAAAATTAGATAATTTATTAAAAGAAGCAAAAATTGACGCTGAGTTAATGTCTAGCTTAGGAAATAGTATTAAAAACTTTGAAGGTGCCGCAAAAGCAATTTCTCCTACAGTAGACTCTGTAGCTTCTACAAAAAAATATGCTGAAGAAATGACTAAAGCTGCATCTCAATTAGAAACATTGAATGGTTTATATCAAGTTCAATTGCAAAGTGCAGAGAGAAATGCGGCTATCAATAATGAGGTTGCTGAGAATAATCTTAAATTGAAAGACCAAATGCAGTCATTAACATCTAACTTGTCTTCATTGAACAATGTTTATGGTGGTATGCTTTCTGCAATGAGTAATAGAGGATAATTAGTTTAGATAACTATATTTTACTAACAAAATAATAATAAACTAATTAAGAAGAAATGGCAGGAGGAAAATTAACCCCTAGACAGAAGATGATTAACCTAATGTACTTGGTTTTCATCGCGATGTTGGCAATGAACATGTCAAAAGAAGTATTATCAGCTTTTGGTTTGATTAATGAAAGATTTGAAGCAGCTAATGCATCTGCGACATCAACAAATGAGCAAATGTTACAAGCTTTAGATACCAAAGCCTCAGAAGCTAAAGGTGAATTCGTTGCAGCAGCTGCAACAGCTCATAAAGTTCAAGCGGCTACAAAAAAATTCTATGATTTCGTAGGAACTTTAAAAGCTGAGGTTTTAAAAGGTGTTGAAGTTGATAAAGAAACAGGTAAGTTACCTTATGAAGCTATGGATAAGGCAGATAACCTTGATCATAGCTGGTTTACAGGTGATGGGTATACTACAAGAGGTAAAGAAGTAATGGCAAGTATTGAAGCTTATAAAGCTGAGATGAATGCTGCTTTATCTGATAAAAAATACGCACCTATTTTAAATGAGCTTAACAAAAAATTTGATTTATCTGAAGTAAAAGATAAAGAAGGTGTAAAAGTTAAGTACCTTGATTATCATTTTAAAGGCTTTCCAGCGATTGCTTCATTAGCAAAATTGACTGCTTGGCAAAATGATGCTAAAAAAGCAGAGTCTGATGTAATTAGTTCAGCTTTAGGTAAAGCTGCTGTTAGCGAGGCTTCTTACAGTAAATTCCAAGCAATTGTTGCTTTAGATAAAAATGTATATTTCCAAGGTGAACCAGTAACTGGTAAAGTTGTTCTTGGTAAATATGACCCTAATGCTCAGTTCAGTGGATTTCAAGGTCCTGGTAGATTAGAAAATGGTCAAGCTGTTATCGCTACTACTGCTGGATCTGTTGGAGAGCAAACATTATCAGGTTCATTCAATTTTATTGAAAACGGTAAACCAATCAAGTTGCCATTCCAAGGTAAGTATGTAGTTGTTCCACGTCCAAATTCAGCTAACATTTCAGCTGATAAAATGAATGTTGTGTATAGAGGATTAGATAATCCTATGACAATATCTTTTGCTGGAATTGGTGATAATTTCGTTACTGCTTCAGCTCCAGGTTTAACAAAAGCTGGTGCTAATGGTAAATATAACTTAAAGCCTCAAGCTGGTACAGAAGTTACTGTTTCTGTTTCTGGTAAAATGACTGATGGAAAAACAGTTACTGATAAAAAAGTTTTCCGTATCAAAAATATACCACCTCCAGCAGGAGCTATTGGTGGAGGAATTGGTGTTCAAAAAGGAGCAAAATCTCGTTTAGAAGTTTCTCAGGTTTCTGCTAAATTGGTTGATTTCCTTTATGACCTTAATTTCCAAGTAACTCAGTTTACTTTCAAAGTTCCAGGTCAACCGGCTATCGTTGTAAACGGTGATAGAGTTGATGGAAGATGTAAAGCAGCTTTAGCTAGGGTTACACGTGGTGATCAAGTTACTATTTCTGATATTAAAACTAAAGTAGTTGGTGGTGCTAACATTGTTGTTCCTACTGCTGCTCCAGTAATTTACGAAATACAATAATAAATAATTTGAGTTAGAATTACCTACTTAAATAACTTATAATTAAAAACATGAAAATTAAAAATCTTTTATTCGTTGCAGTTGCATTAGCAGGTTCTATCACAGTTTCTGCGCAATCAAATCTGTTGAATGCTAAAACACCTGATGAAATTGGCAAAAAAACAGCTGCTCAGATGATTTCTGATAATGATAAACCTCTACCTTATGGATATGTGCATGATAGAGATGTTTTAATGGGTAAGACTATTTGGGAATTTGTTGATATTGATGAACGTATTAACTTTCCTCTATATTATCCTATTGATACAGCTTTTGTAGGTAAAGATAGAAGATCTTTATTTGATGTTTTGGTTAAGAACATTAAGAATGGTAAAATAACTGAGGTTTATGCTGATGATTATTTCAATACTAAGAAAACGATTAAAGACATGGAGTCTTCGTTCACTTATATTGACACAATACCTGCTGGTTTTGATGAAATAAATAATTATTATGATGAGTATAAATCTGGAAAAAAAGTGCTTGATGCTCAGTTTATCAACAAACAAGATTTAACAGCTCAAGATATTTCTGGTTACAAAATAAAAGGGTATTGGTATTTTGATAAACGTCAAGGCGAATTAAAATATAGATTGTTGGCTATTTGTCCTGTAACTCCTGAAGCTCGTGACATTGGAAAAGATAATCCAGATGTAATTGATTTATTCTGGGTATATTTCCCTTCAATTAGAGATATACTCCATGAGGCTAAGGCATTTAATGACAAGAACTCTGCTATGCCTATATCATTTGATCATTTGTTGAATTCAAGGCGTTTTAATGGCGTTATCTACAAAGAAGAAAATGTTTATGGTGACCGTGAAGTTCAGCAATACATGAAAGACAATGCTCAAATGCAGTTATTAGAATCAGAGCGAATTAAAGAAAAGATTCGTAACTTCGAATCTGATATGTGGAATTATTAAAATTTAATTTCTATATAAAAAACTCTCATCATTGATGAGAGTTTTTTTTTGCGTTACATTTGCATCATGAATGTTGATTATTTAATTGTAGGTTGCGGATTAGCAGGGATTTCATTTGCTGAGGTTCTATTTCAAAACAATAAATCTTTTGTAGTTATTAATGACAACTCTCAAAACTCTACAAAAATTGCTGGTGGTCTATATAATCCAGTTGTTCTAAAACGCTTTACAGAAGCTTGGCAAGCCACCAGACAAGTTAAGTTGATGTATGATTTTTATCGCAAGGTTGAGGAAAAATTAGACTGTAAATTATTTAATGAAGATGTTCCAGTAATAAGGAAATTTTTTTCCATCGAAGAGCAAAATAATTGGTTTATTGCTGCAGACAAAAAAAATCTTTCCAATTTTCTTTCAACAACAATTATTTCAAAACAATATCAATTCATTAATTCTGAATTTGGTTTTGGTAAAGTTAATCATTCAGGTTTTGTTGATACGGCTTTGCTTCAAAATGAGTATTCAAAGTTTCTAATGGAGAATAATTTGTTGATTAATGAAACTTTTGATTATTCCAAACTTCAATTCGAAGATAAAGTATGCGTTTATAAACAAATTCGTGCTCAAAAAGTTGTTTTTGCTGAAGGATTCGGAATGAACAAAAATCCATTTTTCAACTATCTTCCGCTTGATGGAACCAAAGGAGAATTATTAGTTATTAAAGCACCTAAACTTGAAATAGATGCAATAATAAATGCGAGTGTTTTTATCCTTCCTCTTGGCAATGATTTATTCAAAGTTGGTTCTACTTATAATTGGAGTGATAAAACTGATTTGCCAACATTAGAAGGGAAAAGCGAATTAATCACAAAACTTAAAGAACTAATATCATGTGATTTTGAAGTTGTCGATCATTTGGCAGGAATTCGACCAACGGTTAATGATAGAAGACCATTACTCGGTCGTCACCCAAAATTTAGTAACCTTTTTGTTTTAAATGGACTTGGCACCAGAGGTGTTATGCTTGGACCAGATATGGCTTACCAATTGTATGATTTCATTGAAAATGATACTGAATTGGAAAGAGAAATAAATATCAATCGTTATGTTTCTCGTTATGTGTGCTAGGCTTATAACTTACAAACATATTGATGTAAATATTTCTAGCTATGCGTGCAGTAATTGGCATTAGAACAATTAATGATAGTATTATTGCAACAAAAGACTCTATTAAACCTAATCCAATGAAAACTTTTGAAATGATAAATGCTGCAACACCAATGGCAACAGTTAATGCATAGCTAACATACATTGCTCCATAAAAAAAAGAAGGCTCTATTTTATATTGAAGACCACAATGACTACATTTTTCATTCATGTGATAAAGTTCTTTCAAGTTGTATGGATTTTTCTCTACATACATGCTTTCTTGATGGCATTGAGGACAACTTCCTGTTAAAATGCTATATAATTTGGTTCCTTTTTTTAACATTTGCAAAAATTTTTACAAAGGTAACTCAAGTAAATCTTTTTTTAATGTAACAATTGTAACAATTTATGCTTAATATTCACAATTTATCGGTTTCTTTTGGTGGTACATATTTGTTTGAAGAAGTAACTTTTCGGCTTGGTTCTGGCGATAGAGTAGGTCTTGTAGGAAAAAATGGTGCTGGAAAATCAACTATGTTAAAAATGCTTGCTGGTGATATAAAACCTGATAGCGGAACCATTGCAACCGAAAAAGATATTAAACTTGGTTTCCTTCGACAAGATATAGATTTTGAAAAAGGTAGAACGGTACTTGATGAAGCATATCAAGCTTTTGAAGAAATAAAACGTATCGAATTTCAACTTGATGAAATCAATCATCAACTGGCTACAAGAACTGATTATGAAAGCCAATCCTATTCGGAATTAATCGAAAAGTTAAGCGATTTAACACATCATTTTGAAATAATTGGTGGTTATAATTACATTGGTGAAACAGAAAAAATATTACAAGGTTTAGGTTTTAAAAGAGAAGAATTTAATAATCAAACAGATACTTTTTCTGGTGGTTGGCGTATGAGAATTGAATTAGCAAAACTTTTGTTGCAAAACAATGATGTTTTATTGCTCGATGAACCAACCAATCACCTTGATATAGAAAGTATTATTTGGCTGGAAGGTTTCTTGAAAAATTTTAATGGAGTTGTGGTTATTGTTTCACACGATAAGATGTTTCTTGATAATGTTACTAATAGAACAATTGAGATTTCATTGGGCAAAGCATATGATTTTAATAAACCATACTCTCAATATTTAGTTCTCAGAGAGGAAATTCGCGAAAAGCAATTAGCAACTCAAAAAAACCAAGCTAAAAAGATTGAAGAAACTCAAAAACTGATTGATAGGTTTAGATACAGTGCTACAAAATCTTCAATGGCACAATCACTTATCAAAAAGCTAGATAAAGTAGAACGTATTGAAGTGGATGAAGATGACAATTCGGTGATGAATATTTCTTTTCCAGTTTCAATTACACCAGGAAGAGTAGTGATTGAAGCAGAAAATGTGACTAAAGCTTATGGAGATAAAGTTATTCTCGAAGATATTTCGCTTCTTGTAGAACGTGGGAGCAAAATTGCTTTTGTTGGACAAAATGGTCAAGGAAAATCTACACTAATCAAAGCCATTGTAAATGAGTTTCAATACAAAGGAAATATTAAGCTTGGGCACAATGTTCAGTTGGGTTATTTTGCTCAAAATCAGGCAGAATATTTAGACGGCGAGAAAACATTGCTCGATACTATGACTGATGCTGCAACGGATACAAATCGTTCTAAAGTACGTGATATGCTTGGTGCTTTCTTGTTTAGAGGTGATGATGTTGAGAAAAAAGTAAAAGTGCTTTCTGGAGGAGAACGAAACAGATTAGCTTTATGTAAATTATTACTGCAACCCATCAATGTTTTGTTGATGGATGAGCCAACCAATCACTTGGATATTAAATCAAAAAATGTATTAAAAGCTGCTTTACAAAAGTATGAAGGAACACTTTTGCTAGTTTCTCATGACAGAGATTTTTTACAAGGTATGGCAAATGTAGTTTATGAATTTAAAGATAAAAAAATCAAAGAATATCTAGGCGATATCAACTTCTTTTTGGAACAGAGAAATGCTCAAAACATGAGAGAATTTGAACAGAAAGTTGATAAAAATGTCGTTGTTGCTCAAGAGAAAAAACCATTAAAAAATCTTTCCTTTGAAGAGCAAAAAGCTCAAAAAGCACTGCAAAATAAATTATCAAAGATTGAAAGTCAAATTCAGCAATTAGAAAAAGATATTCAAAATGATGATAAGGAATTAGCGTCTAATTATGATAAACATATTGAGAATGCTAGTTTTTTCTCGGCTTATGAAAAGAAGAAAAAAGACCTTGACAATTTGCTTGAAGAGTGGGAACAAATTCAATTAGAACTCGAATAATTTTTTAAATTACTTAAAAGGATGTCTTTGCTGCCAAGTTACTTTTGGTTCTAGTTTTTCAAATAGTTTGTCGATGTATTTATTTATCAGTTTATTAGTATGATAAATAAAACCACTCATGTAAACTGGTTCAGCACCGATAGAGCTTTTTATTTCCATTGCTGTTCTGCCAAAAATAATTTTTTCGAATTTATTTTCTAAACCAAATTGCGTCATGTTATATAACATATTCAAGTAAAGCATTTTGTCTTTTTGAACAGTTTCATCATAACCTAAAAAATAGGTTTCGAGCACTTTTCCATTAACTAAAATAGTATGAAAACCTACAAGTTTATTTTCGTGATAATAACCAAATATTTTAAACCGATTATCACATTGTTTTTTAAAAGTTTCGAAATGGTTTTTTGATAGGAAAAAGGTATTGAACGGAGCGTTTTTTGCTACATGATAATACAAATCATAAATTCTATCAGCTTCGTTTTCAACATCCGTATAGCTGAGTTCTTTTATAGTAATTCCTTCAAACTTTTTTCGAGCTCTTTTGTATTGATCTCTATATTTTTTTGTGAATGAATTAATATATGCTTCAAATGTTTCCCATTTTCCTTTCAAATGAAAAATCATATTAGGTTGAATGTTGAATTCGTGATAGTTTTTAAATTCAAATTTCTTTAATTCATTTGCACAACTTTCATAAAAATCTTTAAAAGAAACGATATGAATTTTTTTGTTTTGCTTCAAGAAATAACGTTGCAATTCATTGGCACAATCATCCATTATTTTTGAAATACATGCAAAATCCATTTCTTTAGAAAATGAATAACCATTTTGTCCAGTAATCATATTATTTCCAATGAAAAGCACATGAGAAGCAAAATTTTTAAATACAAAATTTCTAATACTAGTCTTTAGGCATTTATCTCTTTCACCAAAAGAGGTTAGTTTGTTCAAATCTAAAAACTGTGCTAATGCAACACCTATTAAATCATTATTTTCAAATATGCCAATATAAAAACATTGCATATTAACTGGTGCCGATTTTTCCAGAACTGATAAATAATTTTTTTGAAGAAATTCATTTTCTATAGCAACTTCATTCCATTTTTCGGGAAGTATATTTGTAGAAGTGTATATTTTAAAGGTATTGTTATTCAATTTTCAAAAAAAATCGCTCCACAAATGTAGAGCGATTACATTATAATAAAATGTTAAAGATTATTTCCAAGCACAAATAATTCCACCCATAATAGTTAAAGTAACCATCCAGTAACCAGCATTAATGAGTATGTATTTCCAACTCTTTTGTTCAAATAGTGCATTAATCGCAGTTATTGGTAATGCAAAAAATATACCAGTCATCAAACCATGCAATGCACCATGTTTAAAATATCTAAAAGCATCACCATAATCAGCCATAAATGCAGCATAAGAAGGTTTTGCAGTTGCAATAAAATCTGGTCCACCGATCATTCCTAGAGCTCCAAATTGATGAATGACTAAAACAGGCATCATGAAAGACAGTAACAATGAGTAAAAAATAGTTAACCCAAACACCTTAGCCATATTACCTTGTTTGGCTTTTTCTTCGGTCATTCCTGTTTCATTCATCCAGATTGTTCCAAAAACTTTTGGATGATACCATATAAAACCCATCAATAGGGTAACAAATGCAGCAACAATTACTGCTAAAAAATTAAAAGGCATAGTTCTAATAATTAATTGGTTAGTAAATCAAAGATAGTATTTTCATTCAAAATGGTTAAAAAACACTACCAATTTTTATGAATTAGTAAGAAAAATAATTAAAAAAAATATAAAAATATGTATTACATCGATTATTTTTGTTATTTGTCGATGTTAGTGCTACTTTTACTCCGTCATAAACCCCAAAACAAAAATTTATGAAAACTATTTTTACCTACACAATTGCAATTTTATTCTCTGTTTCTGCTTTTGCAGAAGTTTCAAAAACAGAAAGAGAAGCATTAGTTAAACTTTATAAATCTACAAACGGAGCAAAGTGGATAAAAACTTGGGATTTAAAATCTCCTGTTAGCACTTGGTTTGGTGTAGAAGTTAAAGATGATAAGGTTGTTTCATTAAAATTAATGAATAATAATCTATCGGGACAGTTACCAGAAGAACTAGGAAATCTAGCATCTATTCAGGAAATCAATCTTTTTAGAAATGATTTAACAGGAACGATACCTTCATCTTTCGGAAAACTTCAAAACTTGGTGAAATTGAATGTTGCGTTTAATAAATTATCAGGAAGTCTTCCGGAATCATTGGGAAATGCCACTCAATTGAAATTCATAGAGCTTCACATGAATAGAATTACGGGAGAACTTCCTGTTTCTTACGGAAAATTAGCTGCTTTAGAAACATTGTCATTATATAATAATGAAATTGAAGGCGAAATTCCAACTAGCTATTATGGCTTAAAATCTCTGAAAATATTATTGCTAAACAGCAATAAATTAACAGGTAGTCTTAGTCCAGATGTTTCTAATTTATCTTCATTGGAAAATCTTAGTTTATTTGAAAACAAAATGGATGGTCAAGTGCCTTTCGATTTAGAAAAGCTTAGAAACTTAAAAGAAATGAATATTTCATATAACATGTTTAGTGGATTTGTATCAAGAAATTTAGCCAAATTAGACACATTAAACATGACCATGATAAATGAACAAGGTGTTGCAACTACCTTAAAAGTTAGCATTGATAAAAATTCAGCTTTTGCAGCTGATGAGTAATTGATAAATTTGTTGGGTTAGAAATAAAAAGTCTTGTGTAAACAAGACTTTTTGTTTTTATAATAAAAAGAACAAAAAACTTGCAATTAAAAATATTCGTTGTATATTTGCACTCGAAACATCGCGGGATAGAGCAGTAGGCAGCTCGTCGGGCTCATAACCCGAAGGTCACAGGTTCGAGTCCTGTTCCCGCTACTAAAGATGACCCACCAGCAAAATTGGTGGGTTTTTTGTTTTTACTACCTTCGGAATCCCTTGATATTACACGGTTTATTTCAAAAATCACATTAGTCTTAGAGGTTAGATATTGTCTCTTTGACATGTCTAATGACACTCCTTCTGGAAAGACTAATTCTTGAACTCTTTTTTTAGTTTCAATATCCTCGGATTCCCAATATTTACAGATGTTTTGCGATACTTTCATTGAAAAGTTAATGTATTTTTCTAGGTTAGATATTTTTGATTCAAGCTTTTCAATTTTTTGATTGATTTGACCTATTTTTTCTTCAAATTCAGTTTTCAATTCATTGTAGATGTCTTTATCATCAATCTCACCCATAGCAAACCTTCTTTTAAGTTTTTTAAGTTCCGATTCTAAACTATTTTTACCTTGCTTCAGTGCTTCTTCTTCATTGTTTGAATCATTTGTTAACGTTTCAAAAGTTAATTTCAACTGTTCTTGAAAAACTGGAAATAATTCTTTAGGTAATTTAAAGTTTGCCAGAAGTTCTGCAAAAAGGTTATTAGCCCCTTTATCAACTGATTTCATTGAAGTATTAGCATTAATACTACCGCCTTTACAATACTGGCATTTGTAATAATGTAAACCTTTCTTCTTGACTTCATATCCAGTTAATTTGTTGCCACATTCAGAGCAATAAATAAAACCACTTAATGGTCTATTTGGATTTGACTTGTCCTGTTTGTAACCAAAATTATTACCATCTAAAATCTGTTGAACAATTAAAAATTCTTGTTGAGAAACTAATTCTTCCCATTTTCCATAAACTACTTCACCGTCTAGCATTTTATGAACTAAAATGCCACAGTAAAATGGATTTCGCCACATACTACTTAGTGCTTGTTTACTTATTTCAAGGCCCAAATCAGATAATCTTTTTCTAATTTCATAGTCCTTATCACCTTGCAATTTCCATTTCCATGCTTTTTTTAAAAGTCTACCTTCATTATTTACTACAATTTTTTGAACATCATTGTGCCGCTTGTAATTTTTCACTCTTGTTCCATATGTGTCATATCCTTTTGGAGCTTTTCCAAGCCAATTCCCTTCTTGCAAAAACTTCCTCATGCCAGGGATGGTAATTCTTAATCTGTCTAAATTTTCCTGTCTGGCTTGTAATAGACCTTTGTATATTTCTATTTTACCATCCTCCGATTCAGTGCTTTTTCCTGTTGAAACTTCTATAAGATTAACCCCAAATTCTTCAACTAATTCATTTGCTAGACCAACACCTCCACCACCAGTTCTAGAAAATCTACTGATTGTATTAATCAAAATTGCAAAAGGTTTTGTTTTTTCTTTTTTCACCTCTTCAATAAGTCTCTTAAATTCTTTTCTGGTGAAATCCCCACTAGCACTCTCATAAGTCCCACCAAAAGTTTTTACTGCGAACAAATTATTTTCTTTGCAGTATTCTTTTGCATTTGTCACCTGATTGTTAAGACTTTTGTTAGATTCTTGGTCTTTACTACTGACCCTAGTATAAATCCAAACTTCTTTATTTGCTTTTTTAATTTTGTCATATCCTTTTGCAAAGGATTTAAATTGGTCTAACCCCATATTGTTCTTTTTAAAATGACAGAAAATTAATGACATCAACCTTCTTTCTCTCTGTATATTTTGAATGTAATTACAGATAGTTTATAGAGCTCATCAACTATCATAGCGACTTTTTCATCATTCATGTTATAATTACCTAAAAGTTTTTTCGCCCTATGTAAAGGCAATTTTTCAGGCAAAACACCATCAGTGTATTTATAAAAAGTGGCGTTATGTTTTTTTTGTAAATTCAATTCAAAGTTTTTAAAACATTATTTAATTTCAAAGAGAAACTCAGTTTTTCCTGGATACCCAGAATTAAATTGCATTTTTAAAATTTACATCATTGGATATTATTGAAAACAATGCCGTTTGAAACAATACCTTGAGGAATATACCTTTGGGGTATTGAATATTCTAAGGGAGCTAAAAACAATTTGTTTGACAAAACACTTGCATTTGTTACTTCTTTTGGTTTTGAAGATTTTAAAGCTTTTCTAGCAGCTTTAAAACGTGTAGAGGGTTTTACATACAGTTTAGCCAATTCAATTTCATCATTTGAAACAGAAGCGTTTTCACTTCTTAGGATATACTCTATAAATGTCGTTCCATACAGATAGGTTTTTGCACCTTTTTCTGAAAATGCAATTATTGTATAGCCATTAATATGAGCTTTAATCGTTTTACCTCTTTGACCAATTATTTCACCTGTTGCTTTATTATACTTATAGCCCTTGCTTAAAGCAAGTTCACATTTCTGGTTATTAATATTTTTTCTTTCCTCTCTAGTTGCAGAATTGGTTGTGTTTTTCATGTTTTGTTTTTTTGTTAATGTGTGAGTATTTGGAAATTGTCTGATATTCAAATCATCTGGGATTTGAATTTTTTTATCCACCTGTTTAAAGAAGAATGGAACACCATTTTCTTTACATTGGTCTCTTAGAATTCTCCCCCAATTGGTATCAAAAGGTCTTCGATGGTGACCTGATTCTCCGCCATTGATAATCCAGTCTACTGTGTCAATTAACCTTAAATTCGAGTCCTTCATATTAACTGTTAAGTCAATTTGGTCTAGCTGGGGTTCAATTGATAAAAATCTCTGTCCATTAACCTTAAAAAGCTGCGGTATCAGGTCATTGGCTGTTTTCTGGTTTACTACTGAAGTACCGAACATTACATTCTTTGGAGGATTGCTCTTCCAAGATTCTGGAATATATTTATTAATGTTTGAAGGTCGCTTGGTAAGCAGCAAGAACATTAAGTTGGGGCTGTTGGGGACTACCTCATTAAAGAATTTATCCCTAAGTTGACCTGTGTTCCAGTATTCATCTTCTCCCTCAATTTGCTTAAGCTTTTTATGATTAATCATTTCTTTAGGCTTTTCGAATATGTCCATCATGGAACCCACGAATACTCTATGTATTTCTCCTGCTTTTTCAGCATCACGCTGGAATCGTTTAAATTCATCCCAAGAATTTTTTATGACTCGTCTAACACCGTCTTCACCCCATAGGTCATATCCGTAACGCTTTGCTAGTTCGGCAGCATAGCATTCTTGACAGCCTTCATGTACTCTAGTACAACCCCACCATAAGTTTTGAGTGTGGTGGGTCCACTCGATTGCTGAGTTTTTCATCGTTTATTATATTTTAAATTAAGCATGTAGATTCCTAGCCCCATTATTGGGGGCATAATGAAATCCGTTAAGATTTTTGATTTTAAGAGATATTAATCTCGATAATAGATTTTAGTTTAACTTAGAATTATGACAAAGCAAATTGAAGAATTAACCCAAGATTATCACCAACAACTTCATACTCGTCATCATCAACTTCAATTGTATCAGTGATTATTTCAAGCCCCATTGATGTTAAGTAATCTAACTCGCTACACATGTCATCAATCATATCCTCTAGCGGTTCACCAAAAATGCAACAATAGATTTCATTTTCTGGATTATCACTTTCTAAGGTAACGTTCACTGAGAACCCATTCGAGTTTTTATTCCCTTTTAGATGAGTAATAAAAGGAGAATCATATAAAGGATTATTGTTATATTCAATATTTAGCCCAACAGCTTTTAATATTGCATATTCTCTAGCTATTAATGGATTGTTATCTTCAAAAATAAACTCTTGAGAATTTGTTGTTATCTTACCATTTTCATCAAAATGGATTGTGAATAAAGTAGTTTTATAAAATAATTTTGTCGTTTTCATAATAATTAAAATTTTAATGTTTTGCCATTAATTGGCTATTAGTTTTTTGTTTTTGAAAATGATAAATCATCCCGATTTTCATTTTGTTTCTCATAGTTGAGAGAATAACAATAAGATGTCACACCATAAGCACTTGTTTAAGTTTTACGATGCAAGATTAGGAATGGTCCCTAGAGTGGTCGGACCACTTTTTTAACAATATGGATTAAAGGCCAATAATTTGTAGTAGTTTATCAACTTCATCTTTTTCTTCTGTTGATATATCTCTGCCTTTGTAATTTTTAAGATGCAATTTTTTTACATTGTCCTCATGTAAATCAAATAACTTTCCAATGGCTTTGTGTTGGTTTTTTAGCAACTTAACGTTAGTGTTAATTGTTTTAATACAACCAAGTTTTTCGAGCAAATAATATTTCTGCCATTTATTGAATTTGTCTTTTTCACTTAATTCAATAAATGAGTCCAAATTGACATTGTCTGGCAAATTATTTAATTTATATTTTTTTTCAAATTCGAAAAATTCAATTAACTGATTTAAAATCTTAATTTTAAATTCTATTGCAGTTAACAAATTCTTTATATCATTAGAGACTGGTACAGGGTAATTTTTTCTTATTTCAAAAAATTTCTTTTGGAGAACTAAAATTAAATTCTCGATTTCATCTAACAAATTATCAAGTAAAATTTCGTTTGTCTGACTTCTATGCTCTTCAACAATAGAGCAAATTCGCTCGTATGAAGTTTTAAAATGAATCTCATAATCACTTCTCTTCTTTAATATTTCATCGTAGATTAACGAATTGTTTTCTGTGTCAAAAAGAACTTCAATTGTTCCAATCTCATTTATTATTTTTACAATTTGTTTAATACTTGAATCCATTTTTTGATATGTTTTATCAAATCTACAAAATTGTTGACAATACTAAAAAGTACGGCATTATAGATAAACAAGGCAATAATGTTTTAGATGCAATATTTGACCATATTATAATTTTTTCAAAACACTTCGCTTTGAGGTCCAATGGCGAGGTTTCAGTTGTTACGCATGATTTGAAGGAAGTTTTTATGTGTAATTATAATTCAATAATTGAATTTAAATCAAGTTATTTGGTTGAACAGGATTATTTGTTTGGTATAATTAATAAAATGGGGGAAATTCAAGTTGATATTATTTATGACAAAATAGTTGAAACTCTTGATGAAAAAACATTTATAGTTTATACAAATGAAAAGGCAGGCATTTTAAAGGATGGCGGATATCTTTTAGAACCAAAATATGATAAAGTTATAGAGACTAAAAATGGAGTTTTTTTTACTTACACTAACGATAAGGCGGGTCTTTTCGATTTCAATAATGAATTATTAATTGAGCCTTCCTTTGATAACATTTCATTGTTTGATTCTGAAGGCTATGCTATTGCTTCGGCAAATAATAATTATGGTTTTATCAATACTAAAGGAGAATGGATTATTTTCCCAATATATAGTAAGGTTGCAGAATTTGACGAAAATAATTTATCGGTAGTCAGAAGCGGGTATTATCATGGTATTATTGATAGGAAAGGGCGATTTGTTATAAAACCTATTTATAACTATTGTAAGAACAAGGATGGAAATTATCTTGTGAGTAAAGATGGAGATAAGTTTCTTCTTGACAAGGATGGTAATACAATTGACCAAATCATTGATAGTTTTGATGAAAAAGAATTTGATGTAAATAGCTTGTGTGTTACTAACGTTAATGGTCTTTTTGGTTTGAAAGATAAGCAAGAAAATATTATTGTTCAACCAACTTATAATTACATTTCTCATTTATCAAGAGACCTTTACATGTTTTTTGATTCTAATAAATTAGGTTTAATTGATAGTCTAGGAAATGTTGTTTTAACCCCAATTTATTCTGCAAACTCATGGTTAATTTATAATGATAGCCTAATAAGTTTAATGTCTGCTAATAGTTATTATATTTTCAAATTTGACAATCATGAATTGATAAAGTTAGATTGTGAGTCTATAGGTCAATTTGATGAAGCTGGTTTGGCTATTGCAGAAGGAAAATTTAATTATTATGGTTTGGTTAATACAAGAGGAGAATGGGTTGCCAGTCCTGTATATGAGGATATTGGAAAAAGAGATAGTAATGGATATTACAAAGCATTTATTGCTGGAAGATATGGTTGGATAAATGAGTTTGGTGATTGGGTTATCCA
>ERZ795062.262-NODE-262-length-47988-cov-14.773622_pt1 | contig 47988 bp, 49 predicted proteins | sample MGYA00375146_ERZ795062 | MGnify/ENA primary metagenome ERZ795062 (study PRJEB30191, sample SAMN05720281) | activated sludge metagenome | isolation source: Anaerobic digester | place: USA | collected 2015-07-16 ...
CCCCATTCGATGAACACGTTGACGATGCCGGTGTCCTGGCAGATCGGGCGGTGCCCTTCGGCGCACATCCGGCTGTTGGTGAGGATCTGGGCGATGGCGTCCTTCGCCGCCGGGCCCTGCTCCGCCTCGTAGGCGTCGCCGAGCGCGCGGATGTAGTCCATCGGGTGGAAATAGCTGATGTACTGCAGCGCGTCGGCCACGCTTGCGATCAGGTCTTCCTCGCGGATTGTCACCATGCCGGTCATTGCTTGCTCCCATGGGCCAGAACAGTCGTGCGCCCGCCCATAGGCCCGCCTCTGCCTGCCGTCAAAGCGCTTGGCGCAGCGGGTGCCTTCGCCTAGAAGCGAGGCGATTGCCTTGCTGTGTTGTCCGTGCAATACAGTGCCGCGAAAGCTAATGAGACCATGACCCTGACCGCCACACGACCCGCTTCCGCCGATACCGCCAACACCCAGGCAACCGCCCGCCGCGCCATGATCGACAGCCAGCTGCGCGTCAGCGGCGTGAACGAGGAATGGGTGCTGGCCGCCATGGCCCGCGTCCCGCGCGAGGATTTCGTGCCCGAATCGGCGCGTGGCCATGCCTATATCGACCGGGCAATCCCGCTGGACGGTGCCCATGCGCTGCCCGCCCCGCTGGTCGCGGGCATGATGCTGGTCGAAGCCGCACCCCAGGCCGATGACCGCGTGCTGCTGGTCAGCTGCGGCAGTGGTTACCTGGGCGAACTGCTGCGCCCGCAGGTTGCGGTGCTCGACACCGTGTCCGCCGCCGATGCCGCCGCGCAGGCCAAGGGCATGGGCCAGTACAGCCTGATCCTGGTCGACGGCGCGATCGAACACCTGCCGGCGGGCCTCGCCGGGGAACTGGCCGAAGGCGGCCGGATCATCACCGGCCTGGTCGAGCGCGGCGTGACGCGCCTGGCCGCCGGGCGCAAGCAGGGCGGCGAAGTGGCGCTGCTGCCGCTGGCCGAAATCGGCATCCCGGTGCTGCGCGAATTCGCCGCGCCCAAGCGCTGGAGCTTCTGATCGTGGGGAAAATGCGGGGTAGCAGCATGGCACGGCTGACACTTGGCGCAGGATTCGCGGCAGGTCTGGTTCTCGCCGCCGTTCCCGCCATGGCGGATGACCTGCGCAGTGCGCTGGTCATGGCCTATAGCACCAACCCCACGCTCCAGTCGGCCCGCGCCCAGCAGCGCGCAGTCGATGAAGGCGTGCCGATCGCGCGGTCCTCCGCCCTGCCTTCGGTCAGCGCCACGGCGACCTACACCGAATTCCTGCACGACAGCACGTCGAGCCCGCTTGCGCCCAACCGCAACCTCGGCGTCAGTGTCGATGCCGGCGTGCCGATCTATGCCGGCGGGGCGATCAGGAACTCGGTCCGCGCCGCGCGCACCCGGGTCGAGGCCGGACAGGCCGACCTGCGCGGGGTCGAATCGCTGGTCTTCACCCAGACCGTCGCCGCCTACATGGACGTGATTCTGGGCGAAGCTACCGTGCGGCTCAACCGCGCGAACGTGGGACGACTGGAAGTCAACCTCCAGGCAACCCGCGACCGGTTCGAGATCGGCGATCTCACCCGCACCGACGTTGCCCAGTCGCAGTCGCGCCTTGCGCTGGCCCAGGGCCAGACCCGCTCGGCCGAGGCCAGCCTGATCGCGGCGCGCGAACGGTACATCCAGGTGGTCGGCAAGGCCCCCGGCACGCTCGAACCGCCGCCGCCGCTGCCCGGCCTTCCGGCCAGCGCCGACGAGGCGGTCACGGTTGCGCTCGACAGCAATCCCGACCTGATCGCCGCGCGCGAACGGTCGAAGGCCGCGGGCTATGACGTCAATGTCGCCAGCGCCGGACGCCTGCCCAAGGTCAGCGTCTTCGCCGGCGGCGACTACGGCGATTACCTCGGCTCGAACAAGGTTCCCGGCGCCGACCAGAGCTCGACCAGCGCGGTCGCGGGCGTGCGGGCGACGATCCCGCTGTTCCAGGGCGGCCTGCCCGCGGCACAGCGCCGCCAGGCCCAGGCCCGCGAGAACGTGGCGCTCGAACAGGAAATCGGCGCCGAGCGTGAAGTGATCGCCTCGGTCCGCGCCGCCTATGCCCAGTGGCAGGCCGCGCAGGGGCTGATCACCTCGTCGCAATCGGCAGTCGATGCCGCCTCGCTCAGCCTCGAAGGCGTGCGGGCGGAAAACACCGTGGGCAACCGCACGATCCTCGACATCCTCAATGCCGAGAACGAACTGCTGAACGCGCAGGTCCAGCTGGTGACGGCGCGCCGCAATGCCTATGTCGCGGGCTTCAACCTGCTCTCGGCCATGGGCAAGGCCGAATCGCGCGATCTCGGGCTCGATGGCGGGGTGCTCTACGATCCCGACGTCAATTACCGCCGCGTGCAGGGCGCGATCTGGGACTGGTCTAGCGACCCGGCCCCGACCGCCAGGTCCACCCGCACCGTTGACAGCAAAGCGCAGGACGGTTCAGTAACCGGAGAGTGATTCCGTCTCGATCCGGGACAGCGAATCGGCACTGGAAGCGGGGCAACACATGCGGCAGGCGGGCGAACCTTCGGTCGAGGAAATCCTTGAATCGATCAAGAAAGTGATCGCGCGCGACAATCGCGCGATTGCCGCCGACGACCGGCCCGAGCGCGAAGAGCGCAGCCTGGGGATCGCCGCGCCGCGTCCGGCGGAAGAGGTGCTCGACCTTGCCGAAGCCGGCCAATATCTCGACAGCGAACCCGCCCCGGAATCGCCGCTGATCCCGGAACAGACCGCCAGTTCGATGCGCGACTCGCTCGCCGCCCTCGCCATGCTGGCAGAACCAGGCGCCGCGCCGCAGATCGTCCGCTCGGGCGAAACCTCGCTCGAAGGGCTGACGCGCGAACTGCTGCGCCCGGCGCTTGCCGAATGGCTCGACAAGAACCTGCCGCCGCTGGTCGAACGGATGGTCGCCGCCGAAATCGCGCGGATCGTCGGCAAGAAGGGCTAGGAGCCAGGCCTGTCTGGCGGTAACTCCGCCGGCATGAAGCTTTCCCTCACTGCATGGACCGCCCCCGCCCTCGGGGCGCTCGCCCTGTCGCTCTGTTCCGCTCCCGTGCTGGCCCAGGCGCCGCGCGCGATGAACGTCCAGGACCTCCTCACTCTCAAGCGAGTGGCCGCCCCGGTCGCCTCGCCTGACGGTGCGTGGGTCGTCTGGCAGCAGACCGATACCGATCCCGCGACTCTCAAGCGCACGCCGGGCCTGTGGCGGATGCCGCTGAAGGGCGGCGCGGCGGAGCGCATTGCCGACCTGCCGGATGCTGGCGAAAGCGCGCCAGCCTTCAGCCCGGACGGGCAGCGGCTCTACTTCCTGTCCGGCAAATCCGGTTCCGACCAGCTGTGGGTGCTCGATCTCAAGACTCCGGGGGCAAGCCCGGTGCAGGCCAGCGACTTCAAGACCGATATCGCCGGGTTCCTGCTCTCCCCCGATGGCAAGCGGGTGCTGGTCTGGGGCGATACCGCCCGCGATTGCACGACGCTCGGCTGCGCGCAGGACGGCGATACCAGCAAGCCCGGACCTGGAACGGGCCGCCATTACCGCGATGGCGCGGGCTTCGTGCGGCACTGGGACGCGTGGGAAACGCCCGGCAATTACAGCCGAGGCTTCGCCTTCGCGCTGGACGGCGCGGGCAAGGTGACCGGCGATGCCGCCGCGCTGGATGGACCCGCGGGCACCCTGACCGGCGACACCCCGACCAAGCCGATGGGCGGGGCCGAGGAACTGGCCTGGGCGCCCGATTCGCAAAGCGTGTTCTTCGTCGCGCGGCAGGCCGATCGGGGCGAACCGCTCTCGACCGATACCAACGTCTGGCACTCGATGCTGGACGGCAAGCCGCCGCACAGCCCGACGCTGGCGAACAAGGGCAGCGACACCCTGCCCGCGCCTTCGCCCGACGGGCAGTGGCTGGCCTGGGCGGCGATGGAGCGGCCCGGCTACGAGTCCGACCGGCTAGTCGTGCAATTGCTCAACCTCAAGACCAAGGAACGGCGCGCGCTGACGCAGGGCTGGGACCGCTCGGTCGGCTCGATTGCCTGGACGCCGGATTCGCGGGCGCTGATCGTCACGGCGGAAGACGTGCTCGATACCCCGGCCTTCCGCGTGGAACTGGCGACAGGCAAGGTCACGCGGCTCAGGCTCGCGCCTACGGGGGCCAGCGAAGGCCATGTCGGCAACGTCGCGGTGCTGAAGGACGGCGGCCTGCTCTACACCCGCGATTCGCTCTCGAGCCCGGCGGAGGTCTACATGGCACCGCGCGGCAAGCCCGGCCGCCAGCTGTCCAGGGTCAACGCCGCCCAACTGAGCGCCCTCCAACCCATCGAGGCGAGCCGCTTCAGCTTTGCCGGCGCGGGCGGGGACACGGTCTGGGGCCAGATCATCAAGCCCGCCGGAACCACCGGCAAGTTGCCGGTGTTGCTGTTCGTCCACGGCGGGCCGCAGGGTAGTTTTGGCGATGGCTGGTCGTTCCGCTGGAACCCGCGTGTCTTCGCGAGCCAGGGCTACGCCGTGGTGACGGTCGATTTCCACGGGTCGACCGGATACGGCCAGGCCTTCACCGATTCGATCAACCGCGACTGGGGCGGCAAGCCGCTGGAGGACCTCCAGAATGGCCTCGCCGCCGCGCTGCAACGCGATCCCGCGCTCGATGGCGGCAATGCCTGCGCGCTGGGCGCCTCCTATGGCGGCTACATGATGAACTGGATCGCCGGGAAATGGCCTGACCGGTTCAAGTGCCTGGTCCAGCACGACGGCGTGTTCGATGCCCGCGCCATGGCCTACGAAACCGAAGAGCTGTGGTTCGACGAATGGGAACACGGCGGCAAGCCGTATCACGAGGCGCCGGAAGAGTATGAGAAGTGGAACCCGGTCCACCACGTCGACAAGTGGCAGACGCCGATGCTGGTGATCACCAGCGAAAAGGACTTCCGCATCCCCTATACCCAGGGCCTCGCCGCCTTTGCCGCGCTGCAGCGGCGCGGCGTGCCGAGCGAATTGCTGGTCTTCCCGGACGAGAACCACTGGGTGCTCAAGCCGAAGAATTCGCAGCAATGGCACGAAACCGTGCTGGGCTGGCTTGACCGCTGGCTGCGGCAAGGGAAGTAGCAGGGCCATGGCCAGACCCGACCCTTCGCTGCTGAACCCGGCGCGCTATCCGTTCCGCCACCAGATCACGACGCGCTTTTCCGACATGGATCCCAACCAGCACCTCAACAACGTCGCGCTGGCGGCGCTGATGGAGGACGGGCGGGTGCGCTTCAACGTCGGCATGGGCATGCGCGTTACGCTCGGCCAGCGCCGGGCGATGGTCGCCAGCATGGGAATCGAGTATCTTTCCGAAGGCCACTTCCCCGGCCCGGTCGAGGTGTTCTGCGCGATCGAGGCGGTCGGCAGGACCAGTTGGACCATCATCCAGGTGCTGATGCAGGAGGAGCGCGCAGTCGCTTTCGCGCGCTCGGTCATCGTCTCGATCGCGGACGGCCGACCCGCCCCGGTTCCGGATGACTTCCGCGCCGAACTCACCGGCACCTGGGGCCTGAGGCCATGAGCACCGATGCTGCCGAACTGGCCCGGGCCCGGGCCGCGCTGAAGACCGGCGGCGGAAACGGCATCCGCCGCCACATCTTCCTCTGCGCCGAGCCGGAAAAGGGCGAATGCTGCAGCCGCGAGGTTGGCACTCCCGCATGGAAGTACCTCAAGAAGCGGCTCAAGGAGCTGAAGCTCGACCGCGATGGCGGGATCGCACGGTCCAAGGCCGATTGCCTGCGGATCTGCGCGGCGGGGCCAGTCGCAGTCGTCTGGCCCGAAGGCGTCTGGTATCATTCCTGCCGCGAGGACGTGCTGGAACGGATCATCCAGGAACACCTGGTCGGCGGCGTCCCGGTGGAAGACTTCCGGCTCTATCCCGAAGACTGAGCCCGCTCAGTCCCGCTGGTCGGTCAGGTCCTGGACGGCCTCGTCATGGCCGGCTCCGCTGGACAGGAACACCAGCCCCATCAACGCACCGGTCAGCAGCACGATGAACCCGGCGGCCAGCGCCACGGCGATGTACATGTGCAGCCAGTCGGCACCGAATGACTGCCAGACGACCACCATGGAAACGACCACCGTCGCCAGCGCGGCGATCGCCGACCAGCGCAGGAAACCCTTGTAGCGCGCCCAGGCGAAGCGCGAAGCGGGACTCTCATCGAGGGGGATGCGGGACATGGGGCCGACATGGGCGCCAGAGGCGGCAGAGGCAAGTCCCGAATCGCCCCATGCCAATGGACGTGCCAATGGACTCGCCAAGGCTGCGGGTTCGTGTCATCCTCCGGCGCGGGAGAACAGCCGGGAGAAGCGCCGTGACTATTGCGCGACTGATCGAGGGGCGGACCACTGACATCGTGAGCTGCGAGGCCGCAACCAGCGTGCGCGATGCGGTCCGGATCCTGGCCGAGCAGCGGATCGGCGCCATGCCTGTCTATGCGGGCGGCAGTCTCGCGGGCATCTTTTCCGAGCGCGATGTCGTCTCCCAGCTGGCCGCCGGAGGGCCTGCCATCCTGGATCGCAGCGTGGGCGAGGTGATGACGGCCCCCGCAATCACTGTCGAGCGCGCGACCGGCATCCTGGAGGCACTGGGCCTGATGACCCGCCGCCGCATCCGCCACCTGCCGGTGGTCGAGGCGGGCAGCGTGATCGGCTTCGTTTCGATCGGCGACCTCGTGAAATACCGGATCGAACGGATCGAATCCGAAGCTGAGGCGATGCGCAGTTACATCCAGAGCGCCTGACCAGCACCCGCCGCGCCTTGCCGCGCAGCGCGCCAGCGCCTACATCTGCGGCATGGATGCGCCAACGATGAACTTCAGCCCCTCCGCCGCCGCGCGCGTTGCGGCGATTGCCGCCAGACAAGGCAAGCCTGCGGTGCTGCGCCTGTCGGTAGAGGGCGGTGGCTGCTCGGGTTTCCAGTACCGTTTCGGCCTGGCAGACGGCCCGGAAGCGGATGACCTGGTGGTCGAACAGGACGGAGCCACCCTGGTAGTCGATCCGGTCAGCCTCGATCTCGTCGCCGGCAGCGTGGTCGATTATGTCGAATCGCTCGGCGGAGCGGCTTTCAAGGTGGAAAATCCCAACGCGGCCTCGGGCTGCGGGTGCGGTTCGTCGTTCGCGATCTGATGAAGATCGCCACGTTCAATATCAACGGGATCAAGGCGCGCCTGCCGCGCCTGCTCGAATGGCTTGAGGAAACCCGCCCGGCGGTCGCCTGCCTGCAGGAGATCAAGACCCAGGACGAGGGCTTCCCCACCGCCGAATTCGAGAAGATCGGATATCACGCGATCTGGCACGGCCAGAAGGGCTTCAATGGCGTCGCCATCCTGGCCGATGGCACGAAGCCGATCGAGGTTATGCGCGGCCTGCCGGGCGACCCGGAGGACGAACAGGCCCGCTATCTGGAAGCCGAGGTGTTCGACACCCGCGTCGCCTGCATCTACCTGCCCAACGGCAATCCCCATCCGGGGCCGAAGTTCGATTACAAGCTGGCCTGGATGGAGCGCCTGCGCGAGCGGATGCGCGGTCTTGCGGCCGAGGAAGTGCCGGCGCTGGTGATCGGCGATTTCAACGTGATTCCGCACGATCATGACGTGTGGTCGCCCCGGGCCATGGCCGACGACGCGCTGATGCAGCCTGAATCGCGTAACGCCTATGCCCGCCTGCTGGCCGACGGCTGGACCGACGCGATCGCCACGCACCATCCGGCGGGCGGGATCTGGACCTTCTGGGATTACCAGGCCGGTGCCTGGCAGCGCGACCATGGCTTTCGCATCGACCATGCGCTGCTCTCGCCGGACCTGGCCGACCGGCTGGAGACCTGCGGCGTCGACAAGGCCTATCGCGGACGTGAGAAGGCCAGCGACCACGCGCCGGTCTGGGTCACCTTCCGACGCGCCTGAGCAGCATCGGGGCCTGAAAGGGCGGGACTGGTCCCGCCCCTTGCAGCATCAGCGATAGAAGACGTGGTTGTCGATCCGGGCAAGGCGCTTGAGGCGCCAGCCGGGCGAGACATAGGCCGCATGGAAGAACAGCGCGCCTTCGGCCGGGCTCTGCCAGGTGCCGGCATGGGCGATCTGGGCGATCGCCACGGCTTCCTTCCAGTCGCGCGAGGCCTTCGGGATAGCCGGCATGCCGCCGCCGCGCACAAAGGAGAACTGCGAGGGCTGGTAGACGACGCCGCAATAGCTTTCAGGGAAGCGACCGGACTTCGAGCGGGCAACGACGACGCGGCCAACGGCCAGCTGGCCGACCAGCGATTCGCTCTTGGCTTCGAAATAGACTGCCCCGGCCAGGCAGGTCAGCTCGCGCGAGAGCTCTGCGGGTTGGGGCTGGGCGGAAACCAGCGCGGCAAGGTTGGTTGCCCTGGGCTCGGTCACCGGCAGCTGCACATCGGCGGAATCGGCCTTGGGTGCGGGCACGGTGTCGGTTTCGACCGGCTGGATGATGATCTGGGGAGTCGGTTCCTGGTTTATCACCACCGGAGAAAGACTCTCCGCGGCTGCGCCCGAACCGCCGGCGCCGGCAAGAATGGAAAGGATCATTGCGCCAGTCGCAAGGATGCTGGCGTTCTTCAACTTGGGGCTCATCAATCAAACTTACTGGGCGGTGGACGCACCAGGCGCAGGCTGGACCGAAGGCGGAAACTGCAGAACAGATCCTTGCCCCCAGCCGGAAAACCTGCCGGCTATCCCCCGTCTGCGTGCTAGCGATTGAGGCCGAAACGCCACCTTCGCCGCCTGCGCACAAACTTGAGTGGCGCGCCTTTCGTGCGGCAACGCACAAAAGTCAACCCGCGCGCTAGACCGAGGCGATGAGCCGTTCACCATCCGCGATATCCAGTTCGATGATCCACAGATCGGGATCACGGTCCTGGCGCCGCTTCAGATATTCCTGGAATTCCATTGGATCATCAGGGATTTGTGTCCGCGCGAGCACCCATTTCCGGGTGCCTCCGGCATCCGGCATACGTTCGAACAGCCGCAGGTTTGCGCCGTTTTCGGCCAATACGGCAAGGATGGTGCCGCTATCGCGTTCACCTTTGCGCAGGACCGTTGCGAAACCGCCGGCAGCTTCCACCAGGCGGCGCAAGGCGGCCACTTCAAGGTGAGCGGGAAGCCGCGCGTCCATCGTTCAGCCGGCGCGCGCAGCGCGCGGATCAGGCCGCGTCGCGATCGATGCCATTGGCGAGCAGCGCGTAAAGCGCCTCGGCTCCCGGAGCTTCGCCGAGCGCGACGTGCAGCGCCTCGTCCCGCATCATCCGGCTGATCGCGGCAAGCGCGTGGAGGTGCGCGGCGCCCGCCTGCTCTGGAGAAAGCAGGCCGAACACCATGTCGACCGGCATGCCGTCCGCCGCGTCGAACGCCACCGGCGATTCCAGCCGGAAGAAGGCGGCGACCGGTCGGTTGAGTTCGGGAATCCGCGCGTGGGGAATGGCGACCCCGCGGCCAAAGCCAGTGCTGCCCAGCTTCTCACGCTCCTCGATTCGTTCGAGCACCAGCACCGGATTCAGTCCGTAGACCGAGGCGAAGCGCTGGGCGAGCTGTTCAAGGATTGCCTGCTTGCTGTCTGCATCAATCGTGCCGACAGCTTCGGGCTGGAGAGTGAAAAGTGCGGTCATGGGCAAGCGCTGTGTCCAATAATTGCACCAGGCATGAACGCAGTGGGACCTGGAGCGGCCAATAACCGCTTCCAAGCCCCCTGCGCCTTACCTGGAAATTGAGCGCGCCTTTACAGCGGCTGTCAGGAAGGTTCAACCCAGCCGATCGAACCGTCACCGCGCCGGTAGACCATATTGTGCTTGCCCGTGCCAGCGTTTTTGAACAGCAGCGCGTTGGTATTGCGCAGATCAAGCATCATCACTGCGTCGGAAACGGTCGCCTCGGGCACGTCGACCCGGGTCTCCGCGATGACCACCGGAGCATCGATGGTGACTTCCTCCACCGCTTCGTCAGGTTCGACGAAAACGGTGTAGGCCGCTTCTTCCGCGCGCATCGCATGGCTTGTTTCCGCGTGGCGATCCTTGATCCGGCGCTTGTAGCGGCGCAGCTGCTTGTCGATCTTCTCGGCCGCCTGGTCCAGCGCCGCGTGGGCATCATGGGCAATCCCCGCGCCCTTGAGCACCAGTCCCTGCATCGGATGGGTCACGATGTCGCAGCGGAAGGCGCCGGCAGGGGCGCGGTTGAAAGTCACGCTCGATGACAGCGCCTGGCCGAAATACTTCTCGACGATGGCCGAAAGCCGTTCCTGAGCGTGGGTCTGCAGGGCTCCGCCGGTTTCGATCTGGTGGCCGGAAACGCGAATGTCCATCTTTAGCCTTCTCCTGTCGCAGTCGAGGGAAACGGCTCAATTGCTCCAGAGCGGAGCCTTCACCGTTTCCAGAAAGGCGGCATGCGCCGCCAGTTCCGCCTCGCTCGCCTGATGCGGGCGGGCGGGACGGAATGTCCGCTCGCGCAGCGGTGCGGCAACCGGCTGCACGAGTGTTTCGATAGTGTCGGCCACCAGCGAGAGGCCGATCTGGCGGCCTCCGGTCAGCTCGACATAGACCTGCGCCAACAGTTCGGCGTCGAGCAACGCACCGTGCATGGTGCGGTGGCTGCGATCGATCCCGTAGCGGGTGCAGAGCGCATCGAGGCTGAGCTTGGCGCCGGGATGGCGCACCCGGGCGAGAGCGACCGTATCGATCATGCGGCTGCGGTCGACCGGATCGAGCCCGCAGGCTTCCAGCTCCATGTTGATGAAGCCGAAGTCGAAACCGGCGTTATGCGCAACCAGCATCGAATCGCCGATGAATTCGAGGAATTCCGCCGCCTTTTCGTGGAAACGCGGCTTGTCGGCCAGGAAGGTCGCGGACAGGCCGTGTACCGCCTCTGCAGCGGCGGGCATGTCGCGGTCGGGGTTGAAGTAGCAATGGAAAGTTTCGCCGGTGGTCACCCGGTTGACCATCTCGATGCAGCCGATTTCCACCAGCCGGTCGCCAGTGCGAGGATCGAGCCCGGTGGTTTCCGTGTCGAAGATAATCTCGCGCATTACACTGTAGACATGGGCCTCTTGCCCCCCGCTGGCAAGAGGGCGAATCCCCTAGGCTTGCTGCTTTTCGGCAATGATCGCGTGGACCAGTCGCTGCACGGCGTGGCGCGTTTCGGCCAGCGAGGTGCCGGTGTCGATCACGTGATCGGCCAGCCGCCGCTTTTCCGCGTCCGGCACCTGCAGCGCGAGAATCCGCTCGAACTTTTCCTCGGTCATGCCGGGCCGGGCGAGCACGCGCTGGCGCTGCATTTCAGCCGGGGCTGAAACGACCACGACCGCATCCAGCCCGTGCTGGCCGGTCTTTTCGTAGAGCAGGGGAATGTCGAACACGATCAGCGGCTGCCCCGCATTATCGGCCAGGAAGGCGCGGCGCATTTCGCCGACTTCGGGGTGGACGATGGCTTCCAGCCGGGCCAGCGCCTCGGGATTGCCGAACACGGCCGCGCCCAGCTTCTGCCGGTCGACCCCCAGTGGGCCGGTCGTACCGGGAAAGGCGCGCTCGATCGGTTCCAGCAGGGCGCCGTCAGGGCCCTGCAGTTCATGCACTGCCGCGTCAGCATCGAACACCGGCACGCCGAGCCCCTGGAACATCGCCGCGACGGCCGACTTGCCCATGCCGATCGATCCCGTGAGGCCAAGAATGTAGGGACGGGTCATGCCAGCAACAGGCTCCTCAGGTCAGTGTCGGCATCCTTGGGTGCCTCGGCGCCGTAGAACCGGCGGAAGGCCTCGCGCGCCTGGCCGACGAGCATTTCCAGCCCGTCGTGCGTGCGCAGGCCCCGCGCGGCGGCGGCGCGCAGCAGCGGGGTGTCATGAGGATGGGTGACGATATCGTAGACGATCGCGTCATCGCGCAGCGACTCCACGATGAGCGGCAGCGGCGGCATTCCCGCCATGCCGAGCGAGGTCGCATTGGCGATCAGGCGGCTGTCGTTGGCAAGGCGCTGGGCATCGCCCCAGTCCGCAGCCACGATCTCGCAGTCACTGACCGTATCGACCAGGTCGTCGAGCAGGCGCGCGGTGCCCTCTGCCGTGCGGTTGACCACGGCCAGCCGCCGCGCGCCGAGCGAGACCAGTCCGGCGATCACTGCCGCCGCCGCGCCGCCCGCGCCCAGCACCGTCACCTGTTCGCCGGCAAGGTCCAGTCCCTGCAGCGGCTCGACGAAGCCGGGCAGGTCGGTATTCTCTCCGGTCAGCGAACCATCGTCCTCGACGATCACGGTATTGACCGCGCCCAGCGCCCGCGCCGCCGGGGTGTGGTGATCGACCAGATCATAGCAGGCGCGCTTGTGCGGCATGGTCGCCTGGACCCCGGCAAAGCCGAGCGCGACCATGCCCCGAAAGGCGCGGGCCACTTCGCCCGGGCGGACCGGCAGGCGGATATAGTGCCCGTCGATCCCCAGCCGCCTGAGCCAGAATTCGTGGATCAGCTGCGATTTCGATTGCGCCACCGGCCAGCCGATCAGTCCGGCAAGCAGGGGGAGGGGGCGTTCCTCGCGGCTCATGCGGCCAGTTCCCCCTGTTCGCGCAGTGCGCCCAGCACGGCCAGCAGCGGCATGCCCAGGACGGTGAAATTGTCGCCCGCGATAGATTCGAACAATTGCACGCCCAGCCCCTCGATCCGGAAAACACCCACGCAGCCCGCCACCGCCGGCCATTCGGCGGCGAGATAGCTGGCGATGAACGCTTCGGATAGGGGGCGCACGGCCAGTTCTGCCACGGCGTGGTGACGCCAGACCACCACGCCGCCGCGTGCCAGCGCCGCGGCCGAATGGAGCCGCATCGTCCGACCGGAAAAGAACCGAAGATGCTCGGCCGCATTGTCGCGGCTGGCGGGCTTGTCGAACCGCTGGCCTTCGACTTCGACAAGGGAATCGCTCCCCAGTACCAGTCGCCCCGCTCGTTCGCGGCTGACAGCGACGGCCTTGGCTTCGGCAAGGGCAAGGGCCACCGTATCGGGCGATACGTCGCCCAGCGCCGCTTCGATCGCGCGTTCGTCGACATGCGCGGGGCAGGGTTCGAACTCCACCCCGGCAGCCTCCAGCATGGCCTTGCGAGAGGCGCTTTGCGATGCAAGCACCAGCATCAGGCCGGCCCTCCTTCCTTGGGTGCGCGGTGCTCGTTGTAGAGGTTGATGATCGCGGCGGCGGCTTCCTCGATCGAGCGGCGGGTGACATCGATCACCGGCCAGCCATTGTCCGCGAACATCCGCCGCGCGAATTGCAGCTCTGCATTGACCCGGTCCTGATCGACATAGGCAGTCTCCGGCGCCTGGCCGAGGGTCAGCAGGCGGTTGCGCCGCACCTGGACCAGCCGTTCCGGCGCGGTGGTAAGGCCGACGACCAGCGGATGCCTCAGCCCATAGAGCGCCGGGGGCGGGGGGCTTTCCACAACGATGGGTATGTTCGCCACCTTGTAGCCGCGCTGCGCAAGATAGATCGAGGTCGGCGTCTTGGAACTGCGCGACACCCCGGCCAGCACGATGTCGGCCTCTTCCCAGTCCTCCCACCCCACCCCGTCATCGTGGGCAATGGTATAGTGGACCGCATCGACCCGCGCGAAATAGGCATCGTCCATCGCGTGCTGCCGGCCCGGGCGGGCACGCGGGATCTGCCCCAATGCGGCCTCCAGCGCATGGACGGCGGCATCGAGCACCGGCACGACCGGCAAGGCCAGCGTGCGGCAGTGTTCCTCCAGCCGGGCGCGGGTATCGGAATTGACCAGGGTGTAGAACACGAGGCCCGGATTGGCCGCGATCTCGCGCATGATCCGGTCGAGATGCTGCTGGGATCGGACCATCGGCCAGAAGTGACGGATCACCTCTGCCCCCTCGAACTGGGCCAGCGCCGCCTTGGCGAGCATTTCAAGCGTTTCGCCGGTGGAATCCGACAGCAGGTGAAGGTGAAGCCGGGGCATATCAGGTGTTCAAGGCCGCCCTGTGGATGATTTGCGGCATAAACCACGGGACAGGCATGGGCACAAGTTCAGGGCCGCTTTCGCTCCCCGCAAACGGCATCGCTCTGGGCGACTTGTGGACATGTCGAAAGCCTTACCCACAGGCTGGGGATAGAGGGGACAACCCTTGCTTGACGCGGGCCCATGCAGAGTCGGATGCGGCTTTCCCCTGTTCAGCGCGGGACAATTCGGGCAAGGCGCGGCTATTCCCGCTATCCACAGCCCAACTACTATCAACATCCTATAGAATCTTATTTGTATTTGATTGGAATCCGCACGATGCCCGGTTTGCTCCTTCGTACCTTGCGCGGTGAAAATGGCGATCATCGGCCGGTCTGGCTGATGCGCCAGGCAGGCCGCTACCTGCCCGAATATCGCGCGCTGCGGGCACAGAAGGGCGGATTCCTGCCGCTGGTATACGATGCCGAGGCGGCCGCCGAGATCACGCTTCAGCCGATCCGGCGTTATGGGCTGGACGGGGCTATCCTGTTTTCCGACATCCTGATCGTGCCCTATGCCATGGGGCAGGATCTGGAGTTCCTTGCCGGGGAAGGGCCGCACCTTTCCCCGCGCCTTGCCGATGCGGCGCTCTCCAGCCTCCACGCGGTGCCGCAGCGCCTCGCGCCGATCTACGAAACGGTCAAGCTGGTTCGCGCGCAGTTGCCCGCCGACAAGACCATGCTGGGCTTTGCCGGATCACCCTGGACCGTGGCCACCTACATGGTCAACGGCGAAGGCAGCCGCGACCAGCACGAGACGCGGGCCATGGCCTATCGCGACCGCGAGGGCTTTCAGGCGATCATCGATGCCATCGTTACCGTCACGGTCGACTATCTGGCAGGCCAGGTGCTGGCCGGGGCCGAGGCGGTGCAGCTGTTCGATTCCTGGGCCGGCAGCCTTGCCCCCAGCGAGTTCGAGCGCTGGGTGATCGCGCCCAATGCGGCCATCGTCGCTCAGTTGAAAAGGCGCTTCCCGGAGCTGCCGGTGATCGGCTTCCCCAAGGGCGCGGGCGAAAAGCTTCCCGCCTATGCCCGCGAAACCGGGGTCCACGCGGTCGGCATCGACGAGACCATCGATCCGGTCTGGGCGGCGCGCGAACTGCCGGCGGGCCTGCCGGTGCAGGGCAATCTCGATCCATTGCTGCTGCTGTCGGGCGGCGACGAGATGGAGCGCGAGACGCTGCGCATCCTCGATGCCTTTGCCGACCGTCCGCACGTTTTCAACCTGGGCCACGGCATCGGCCAGACCACCCCGGTCGAGCATGTTGCGCAGCTGCTCGGGGTAGTGCGCGGCTGGAGCCGATAGGCTATGATCCCTGAATGGAATGGGCGCTCGCGATGACTTACCTCTGGCTCAAGGCCGGCCACCTGATCTTCGTGATCTTCTGGATGTCGGGCCTGTTCATGCTGCCGCGCTTCTTCGTCTACCACCAGGAAGCCGCGCCGGATTCGCCCGAGAACGCGGTGTGGACCGACCGTGAGCGCAAGCTGCTGCGGATCATCATGTGGCCGTCCCTGGTCGCGCTGTGGGTGCTGGGGCTGGCCATGGCCTGGTCGATGGACTTCTTCCCCGGCAGCTTCTGGTTCCACGTCAAGCTGGCCCTGGTGCTGGTGCTGACGGCCTATCACGTCTGGATGGCGGGCTATCACAAGGCCCTGGCGCGCGGTGAGCGGCGGCTTTCGGGCAAGGCGCTGCGGATGATCAACGAGATTCCGGGCGTAACCGCTGCGGTGATCGTCATATTGGTGATCGTCAAACCGTTCTGAGCGCTTTCACGCTTATCGTTGACCTTGGCCTGCGCCGGGCCTATTCGCGGCCGTAACCGGCACATGGCCGCGCGTCTTGCGCGGCGATCCGCTTTCTCCAAGCCCTTCGATCGGCCGGCCATTTCCAGACTGACGCATCCCATGGATGGACGATTCACATGCACCTGAAAGAACTCAAGAAAAAGACTTCCGCCGAACTGGTCGAAATGGCCGAGGAACTGGGCGTCGAAAGCGCATCGACCATGCGCCGCCAGGACCTGATGTTCGGCATCCTCAAGGAACTGGCCGAGGACGGCGAGCAGATCCTTGGCATCGGCACGATCGAAGTGCTGGCCGACGGTTTCGGCTTCCTGCGCAGCCCGGAAGCGAACTATCTCGCCGGTCCCGACGACATCTATGTCTCGCCCAACCAGGTCCGCAAATGGGGCCTGCGCACTGGCGATACCGTGGAAGGCGAAATCCGCGCGCCCAAGGACGGTGAGCGCTATTTCGCGATCACCAAGCTGATCAGCGTCAACTTCGACGATCCCGATGTGGTCCGCCACCGGGTCAACTTCGACAACCTGACCCCGCTCTATCCGGACGAGAAGCTGAGCCTCGATACGCTTGACCCGACCGTCAAGGACAAGTCGGCGCGGGTGATCGACATCATCAGCCCCCAGGGCAAGGGCCAGCGCGCGCTGATCGTCGCCCCGCCGCGCACCGGCAAGACCGTGCTGCTGCAGAACATCGCCAAGGCGATTACTGACAACCATCCGGAAGTGTTCCTGCTCGTCCTGCTGGTCGACGAACGCCCCGAGGAAGTCACCGACATGCAGCGCAGCGTGAAGGGCGAAGTCATCTCCTCGACCTTCGACGAGCCCGCCAGCCGCCACGTCCAGGTTGCCGAAATGGTGATCGAAAAGGCCAAGCGCCTGGTCGAGCACAAGCGTGACGTGGTGATCCTGCTGGACTCCATCACCCGCCTGGGCCGCGCCTACAACACCGTGGTGCCCAGCTCCGGCAAGGTGCTGACCGGCGGTGTCGATGCCAACGCCCTGCAGCGCCCCAAGCGCTTCTTCGGCGCGGCGCGCAACATCGAGGAAGGCGGTACGCTGTCGATCATCGCCACCGCGCTGATCGATACCGGCAGCCGCATGGACGAAGTCATCTTCGAAGAGTTCAAGGGCACCGGTAACTCGGAAATCGTGCTCGACCGCAAGGTTGCGGACAAGCGCATCTTCCCGGCGCTGGATGTCGGCAAGTCCGGCACCCGCAAGGAAGAACTGCTGGTCGCCAAGGACAAGCTCAGCAAGATGTGGGTCCTGCGCCGCATCCTGATGCAGATGGGCACGATCGACGCGATGGAATTCCTCCTCGACAAGATGAAGGATTCCAAGACCAACGAAGACTTCTTCGCGACCATGAACCAGTAATCGGCTTTGTCCGCCTCGCGTTCGGCCCTGGGGCCAGCGTGGGGCGGGCAGCCGTTTCGAAAGTCACCCGGAGAAGCGGCTCAGGAAGCTGCCTTCAGCTGTGCGGCCATCATCTCCCAAAGTTTGTTCATCGCCTTCATCGGGCGAACCATAACCTTGAAATCCTTGATCTTTCCGTCAGGTCCGAAGTGGATCAGGTCGATCCCGTTGACGTGGATTCCGTCGATGGTCGCGGTAAATTCAAGCATGGCATCGTCGCCGTCGACCAGTTCGCGGACGTAGCAGAACGTATCGTTGCCCAGCACGACCGCCGCCGCGCCAAGATAGGCCATGACCTTGGCCTTGCCCTCCTGCGGCGTGTGGACCACCGGGGAGTGGAACACGGCATCGTCGGCCAGCATGTCGGACAGCAATTGCAGGTCGCTGCCGCCCTGCATGTAGGCGTGCCAACGGGCGATGCGGGGGTCTTGGCTCATGCGGGTCCTCTCCTGACGTTGCCGCCACCATGCCTTGGCTTGGAGGCGAATTCCAGCTTATGAACAACGCCATGACCAGCGATCCCCGCGCAACCCTTGCCGCCGGCCTGCAGGCCCTGCAGCAACGTGATCCCGCGCGTGCCGCCAGCCTGCTGCGCGAGGCGGCCAGCGCCCTTCCGCGTGAGGCAATGAACTGGGTTGCGCTGTCGAATGCCGAAATGGCGCTTGGCAATCGCGATGCGGCCGAGGCGGCGCTGGACAGGCAGCTGGAACTGGCTCCGCGCGACATCGGCACGCTGCTGATGAAAGGCCTGATACGCGAACAGGCCGGCGATCCGCGCGCCGCCAGCAGCTTTTACCAGGCCGCGACCAACCAGGCTGCGGTCAGTGGCGATGTGCCCGCCCCTCTGGTCGGGCTGTTCAATCATGCGCGCGCCTTCATGGTCAGCAGCAATGGTGAGTTCGAAGCGCACCTGCTTGAGCATCTCGGCAACGATCTGTCCCCGACCATGGCCGAGGCGGTCGAATTGCTGACCGGCAAGCGCGAGCTCTATTTCCAGCAGCCTTCGGTGTTCTATTATCCGGGACTGCCGCAGAAGCGGTTCTACGACCCGGCGGACTTTCCGTGGTTCGAACCCATGCTGGCAATGGTGCCGGCCATGCAGGCCGAATTGGCCGAGGTTCTTTCCGTCGGAGCGGAGGGCTTCTCCCCCTATGTCCACCGCCGGCCCCATCGCCCCGCGCCGAACAGTCCGCTGCTCGACAGCGAGGAATGGACCGCGTTCCATTTCTGGCGCGATGGGGAAGTGCAGCAGGAAAACGCGGCGCGTTGTCCGGCGACGATGGAGGCGCTCGGCCATGCGCCACTGGTACGGATCGAGGGCCGCAGCCCCAACGCGCACTGGTCACGCTTGTTGACCGGCGCGCACATCGCGCCGCATGTGGGCATGCTCAACACCCGGCTGATCTGCCACATCCCGATCCTCACCGCGCCCGACTGCTGGCTGCGGGTGGGCAGCGAGCGGCGCGAGTGGATCGACGGCGTCCCCCTGGTGTTCGATGATTCGATCGAGCACGAGGCCAAGAATGACGGGCCGCAGGAGCGGGTGATCCTGCTGTTCGAAATCTGGCGCCCTGAAATCGATGCGGCCGACCGCGAGGCGATCGGCCGCATCTTCCAGGCGATCGGTGAGGTCTGACCCTTAACCGAGGTGCTGCGTGAGGAAGGCCTCGGTGCGGCTGTCGGCCAGCTGCGCCCCGGCCTCGTCGCGGCGGTCGCCCATTTCGGCGGCAAAGCCGTGGTCGAGCCCTGCGTAGTCATGGAGGGTGACCTTCGGGTGATCATCCAGGCCCGCGTGGATCGCCGCCTGCGCGTCCGGCCCGACGAAGTGATCGGCGGTGGGGATGTGCAACATCAGCGGGTTGGCGATGGCGTGGGCTTCATCCAGCATCTGGTCGATCATCACGCCGTAATAGCCGACCGAAGCATCGATATCGGTGCGCGCCGCGGCCATATAGGCGAGCCGTCCACCGAGGCAGTAGCCGGCGCAGCCGACCTTGGCGACGTCCTGCGTGCCGCGAATCCAGCGGATCGTTGCCTCGATGTCATAGACGCCGTCATTGGCATCGTACTGCTGGAAATAGCCGAAGGCCTGCTGAAGTTCGGCTTCGACGTCCGGGTTCAGCTCGACGCCGGGGGCAAAGCGCCAGAACAGGTCAGGCGCGACCGCGAGATAGCCCTTGGCGGCCCACTTGTCGCACTTCTGGCGGATGCCGGGGTTTACGCCGAAGATTTCCGGAATGACGATGATCGCCGCGCGCGGGGTGCCGGCAGGGCGCGCGACATAGGCAGGGATCGACCCGGCGTGGTCATAGGCGGGGATCTGCACGGTTTCGGTCATGGGTTCGACTCCGGTTGATTGGGGGGAAGGGGGTCACCCTTACGCTTGGCGTGGACTTTGCCAAGGGCGTGTGTCAGCAAGTGCAGGGGCGGGGGGACATCCGGGCCGGCACAAGGAGATGCCATGAAGATCCATGTCGAAATCGACTGCACTCCGGAAGAGGCGCGTACGTTCCTGGGCCTGCCGGATGTGGGCAAGGCCAACCAGTTCTACGTCGATGCCATATCCAAGGCGATGAAGGGCGCGGGCTCGGTCGACCAGTTGCAGGAATTCGCCAAAGGCCTGGCCCCGATGGGGCAGGTCGGGCTGAGCCTGTTCCAGCAGTTCATGGAAGGCGGCGGCCTGGGTTCCGGCAAGGGCGGCAAGAAGAAGGACGCGGAATAGGCGAAGGCGCCCCGGCGCCGCGCCGTTCTGCGAGAGCGAGACATGAGCGATACGATCTTCGCGCTTTCCAGCGGCGCACCGCCAGCGGCTATCGCGGTTGTCCGCGTCAGCGGACCGGAAGCCGGCAACAGCCTGCGGGCGCTGTGCGGCCAGATCCCGCCCGCCCGCCGCGCCGTCAGCGCCCGCCTGATCGACGCCGAGGGTGAGCAGATTGACCGGGCGCTGGTGATCTGGTTGCCCGGTCCGGGAACGGCCACGGGTGAGGACATCGCCGAATTTCACCTGCATGGCGGACGCGCGGTGATCGCCGCGCTCGAACGCACGCTGGGCGGTCTGCCCGGCCTGCGCCCCGCCGCAGCGGGAGAGTTCACGCGGCGCGCCTTTGCCAATGGCCGGATCGACCTGGCTGAGACCGAGGGCCTGGCCGATCTGCTCTCGGCGGAAACCGAACTGCAGCGGCGGAGCGCGATGGCCATGGCCAGCGGTACGTTTTCGGCCATGGTCGGCGGATGGCGGGAGCGGCTGCTGACTGCCTCGGCCAGTCTCGAGGCCGTGCTTGACTTTGGGGACGAGGACGACGTGGCCCCCTTGCCACCGGCCTTTGCCGCGGAGCTTGCGGCCCTGCAGGAGGATATCGCGGCCTGGCTGTCGCGCCCCCGCGCGGAGGTGCTGCGCGAAGGCTACCGGGTGGTGATCGCCGGTCCGCCGAATCTGGGCAAGAGTACGCTGTTCAACGAACTGGTCGGCGCCGATGCCGCGATTGCCACGCCGATCGCCGGAACCACCCGCGATGTGTTGACCCGGCCCGTGTCGCTCGGCGGGATACCCTTCCTGTTTGCCGACACCGCTGGCCTTCATGACAATGCCGGGGATGAGGTTGAGGCAATCGGCATAGAGCGGGCGCTCGAGGCGCTTGACCGGGCCGACCTGGTGCTGTGGCTGGGACCGGAAGGGATGGGGCCGCAGGGCTGCTGGGAAATCGCTTCGCAGATCGACCGGGCCGATGCCCTGCGCAAGCGCACCGCCCGCCACCGCATCTCCGCGATCAGCGGAGCGGGGCTGGACGCGCTGCGCCACGATCTGATCGAAACCGCGCGCAAGGCGATGCCGAAGCCGGGCGAAGCGGCGCTCAGCGAACGCCAGCATGGCCTGCTGAGCGAGGCCTCGCGGGCCCTGGCAACGGCCAAGGTCGAGCGGGATCCGCTGTTGATCGCCGAAAACCTGCGGTTGGCGCGGGTGGCGTTCGACAGTCTGCTCGGGCGCACCACCACCGAGGATATGCTCGATATGCTGTTCGGACGCTTCTGCATCGGCAAATAGTGTTTCACGTGAAACACGGCTGCGCTAAAGGCGGGCAATCATGCATCACTTCGACATCATCGTAGTCGGCGGCGGTCACGCCGGCGTCGAGGCGGCGGCCGTCGCCGCGCGCATGGGTGCGCGCGTGGCGCTTGTCAGCTTCGATCTCGAGGCCATTGGCGCGATGAGCTGCAACCCGGCGATTGGGGGCCTCGGCAAGGGTCATCTCGTCCGCGAGGTCGATGCCTTCGACGGGATCATCGCCCGTGCCGCCGACGCGGGGGCAATCCATTACCGGGTGCTCAACCGGTCAAAGGGCAGCGCCGTTCAGGGGCCGCGCGTCCAGGCCGACCGCAAGCGGTTCAAGGCGGCGGTGCAGGCCCTGCTCAAGCGGCAGGGCGACCTGACAGAGGTCGCGGGCGAAGTCGCCGCGCTCCGAATCGAATGCGGCAAGGCGAGGGGCGTGGAGCTTGCCGATGGCACTCAACTGACCAGCGAAGCGGTTGTGCTGTGCACCGGCACCTTTCTCGGCGGCGTACTGTTCCGGGGTGAGGAGCGCATCGTCGGTGGGCGCATTGGCGAGGCATCGGCACAGCGCCTTGCCGTGCAGCTGCGCGAGGCCGACCTGCCGATGGCTCGGCTCAAGACCGGGACGCCGCCGCGCCTCGATGGCCGGACCATTGATTGGGCGCGACTGGAAGAGCAGCCCAGTGACAGTGAACCGTGGACCATGTCTGCGCTGCCGCCAGACCATGGTGGACCGGGCCGTCCCCTGCCGCAGGTGTTCTGCGCGATCACCCGGACGAACCAGCGCAGCCACGACGCGATCAGGGCAAACCTGCATCGCTCGCCGCTGTTCTCGGGCGCGATCGGGGCGTTGGGACCGCGCTATTGTCCTTCGATCGAGGACAAGATTCACCGATTCGCAGACCGCGATGGCCATCAGGTTTTCCTCGAGCCTGAGGGTCTCGACACGCATCTGGTCTATCCGAACGGGATCAGCACTTCGCTTCCTGCCGACGTTCAGCTGGAGATGCTCCGCACCATGGAGGGTCTGGAGGCGGTTGATATGGTGGTGCCGGGCTATGCGGTCGAATACGACCACATCGATCCGCGCGCGCTGCGGCCCAGCCTGGAGCTGCGGGCGATTCCCGGGCTCTACTGTGCGGGACAGCTCAACGGCACGACTGGCTATGAAGAAGCGGCGGCCCAGGGGCTCGTCGCAGGCATGCATGCCGCAGCGGCTGTGCTGGGGCGTGATCCAGCGCCGATTGACCGGGCCAACAGCTACCTGGCTGTGATGATCGACGACCTGACCCTGCACGGGGTTTCGGAGCCTTACCGGATGCTGACCGCCCGGGCGGAATACCGCCTGCGCTTGCGTGCGAGCAATGCCAGCAGCCGCCTGACTCCGCTGGCCATCGCGGCCGGGTGCGTTGGTCCGGAGCGCCGTGGCTGGTTTGCGGAGCGCTACGCCGAGCGCGAACGGCTCGAAGCTGCGCTTGAGCGGACGGCGACGAGCGCGGAACTGACCAATGCGGGGCTGCCTGTGCGGCCCGATGTCGGACGCCTGCCACTCCGGGAGTGGCTGCGCTTCGGGGGCGTCGGCCTGGGCGATCTGGCTCCCTGGCTGGGAGAGCCACTTCCTGCCGATCGCGACCTGTGCACCGAGGTTGAGGAAGACGCAGCCTATGCGCCTTACCTTGCGCGGCAGGAGAGCGAACTGCGCGATTTGCGGGCCGGGGAAGGGCTGCAGCTCGGTGACGATTTTCCCTATGCGGCGATCCCCGGGCTCTCTCGCGAAATGGTCGAGCGGCTCAGTGCCGCCCGCCCCGCGACCCTTGCCGCGGCGGGACGAATCCCCGGCATTACGCCCGCGGCGCTGGCGGCCCTGCTGGTTCAGGCACGGCGGCGCGCCGCATGATCCTGACCGATGAAAGCTCGGCGCGGGCCTGGCTCGAACAGCTGCCGGAATGGGATGCCGCGTCAGAGACCCGCTTGACGAAGCTCGTCAGCCTGCTGGCTGAAGAGAACGAGCGGCAGAACCTGGTGTCGGCGGCGAGCTTTGGTGAAGTCTGGCGGCGCCACATCGCCGACTCTGCTCAGCTGCTCGTCCATGTTTCACGTGGAACGTGCAGCCCATGGCTCGACCTTGGAACCGGAGCTGGCTTCCCGGGACTGGTGATCGCGGCACTTCGGCCGGAATGCGAATTGCTGCTCGTCGAATCGCGCAAGCGCAGGGTGGAGTGGCTTGAGCGCGCGCGAATCGCGATGGGCCTGGATCATGTGAGGGTAATCGGCAGCCGGCTCGAACAGGTCGAGACGCGCAAGGTCTGCACCATTTCGGCACGGGCCTTTGCCCCCCTTCCTCGGCTCGTCGAATTGTCGGCGCGATTTTCCACAGCCGAAACGGTGTGGCTGTTGCCGAAGGGGCGTTCCGCGCAGCAGGAACTGGACGAACTGTCCGGCTGGGCGCACAAGTTCCACGTGGAACATTCGCTGACCGATCCGGATGCCGGACTCATTGTCGGAACGCTTGGCGCAAGGAAGGGAAACAAGCCGTGATTTGCGTGGCAATCGCCAACCAGAAGGGCGGGGTGGGCAAGACCACGACGGCGATCAACATCGCGACCGCGATGGCGGCGACTGGCTGGAAGGTGCTGCTGATCGATCTTGATCCGCAAGGCAACGCCTCGACCGGCATTGGTATTGGTGCGAGCGAACGCACCACCAGTTCCTACGACCTGCTGGTCGATCAGGCGCCGCTTGCCGATTGCATCATGCCAACCCGAATTCCCGGGCTCGACATCGTTCCGGCGACGGTCGACCTGTCCGGCGCGGAAGTCGAGCTTGTCGCGGTCGATAACCGTACGGACCGCCTGCGCCAGGCGCTGGCCAGCGATGCCGGGCATGACATTGCCTTCATCGATTGCCCGCCCTCGCTCGGCCTGTTGACGCTGAATGCGCTCTGCGCGGCCGATACCTTGCTCGTGCCGTTGCAGTGCGAATTCTTCGCGCTCGAGGGGTTGTCGCAACTGCTTCAGACGGTCGAGCGGGTGCAGCAGCGGTTCAATCCCGATCTCGGAATCATCGGTGTCGCGCTGACCATGTTCGACCGGCGCAACCGCCTGACCGACCAGGTTTCTGAAGACGTCCGGTCGTGCCTGGGGAACCTGGTGTTCGAAGCGGTCATTCCGCGCAACGTCCGGCTTTCCGAAGCCCCCAGCCACGGTCTTCCGGCGCTGGTCTATGACCACGCCTGCGCCGGAAGCCGCGCCTACATGGCGCTTGCCCGCGAACTGATTTCCCGCTTGCCCGCGAAAAGGAAGGCCGCATGAGCGACGATCCGATCATCCGCATTGCCGCACCACGCAACGATGCACCGGCCAAGCGTCCGGCGCTTGGCCGCGGCCTGGGAGCGTTGCTGGGCGATACCCGGCGTGAAGAGCCGCTTGTCGCATCGGCGCCCAAGGGTGAGCAGATTGCCGCAGCGCCGGCAGTCGGTCAGGGGCTGGCCATGCTGGCTGTCGCCGCGATTGCGCCCGATCCCCAGCAGCCGCGCCGCCACTTCGACGATGCCGCGCTGGACGAGCTGGCCGCGTCGATCGCCGCGCGCGGCGTGATCCAGCCGGTGATCGTGCGGCCCCTGGGGCCGGGCAAGTGGCAGCTCGTTGCCGGTGAGCGCCGTTGGCGCGCTGCGCAGCGGGCGCAGCTCCATGAAATTCCCGCACTGATTCGCGACCTCAGCGAACGCGAGGTGATGGCCCTGGCCCTGATCGAGAACCTCCAGCGCGAGGATCTTAACCCGGTCGAGGAAGCGCGCGCCTATCACCGGCTCACCGAGAGCGAGGGGCTGACCCAGGCCGAAATCGCCCGGATGGTCGACAAGAGCCGCAGCCATGTCGCCAACCTGATGCGTCTGCTGGCTTTGCCGGACGATGTGCTGGCGATGGTCGAGGATGGCAAGCTGTCGATGGGTCACGCGCGCGCGCTGATCGGTGCCGACGATGCGCTGGTTCTGGCCGAAGAGGCGGTGGCCAAGGGCCTGTCGGTGCGCGAGGTGGAAAAGCTGCTGCGCCGCCGCAACCAGACGCCCGCCGCGCCGCGCCGCGCCCGGGCCGAGCGGGAACCGGCGGCTTCGGCCGACATCGCGGCGGTCCAGGCCCATCTGGAAGAGTTCCTCGGCCTGTCGGTCCGCATCAACACCGATGCCGATCCGCGTTCGGGAACGGTAACCATCCGCTATCGCACGCTCGATCAGCTCGACCTGATCTGTCAGCGCCTTACCGGCGGCGGTATCTAGAAAAAACCTGTAATCCCTTCGTTTCAAAGGCTTGCTTTACCTGGCTTCGTTAACAAACGGCGCCGGCCCGTTAACCATGGTTGCAAGCAAACGCTGAAGAGAGCCTCGGTAAAAGCACCTAATGAATGGGGGGTCTGCCGGCCATTCGGGCAGCGCTGCCACGCGCTGTCGGCACATTCGTACTGCTTTTGAAGGGACCAGATTACATGCGCAATTCGCTCCGTATCGCCGCTCTCGGCGCCGCTCTCGCCGCCGGTTCGTTCGCCACTTCGGCCAACGCGGCTGCCACGGCCACTGCGACCGCCACCGCGGAAGTGCTGGAAACGCTGACGCTGACCGCCGTCGACAACCTGAACTTCGGCCAGATCGCGGCGAACGCGGGCGGCACCGTGACCGTCAATGCCAACTCGACCGTTTCGTCGACCGGCACGCTGATCTCGACCGGCACCCGCGCGCCCGCCACTTTCAACGTCACCGGCAGCGCCAATACCACCGTCGCGGTGACCCTGCCGAGCGCCGCCGTCAATCTGACCCGTTCGGGCGGCACGGAGACCATGTCGCTGGCGGCGTTCAATTCGAACCCGAACGGCGCGTTCCAGCTCGGCGCTGCGGGCACGGGCAGCTTCTCGGTCGGCGGCACGCTGACCGTTGCCAACGGCCAGGCCCCGGGCGCCTACTCGGGCACCTTCCCGGTCTCGGTCGAATACCAGTAAGTCCTGTACTGCCTCGCCATTGGCGGGGCAGGGGTAAGGGGCCGCATCCGCCAGGCGCGGGTGCGGCCCTTTTGCATGTCGGGCGGGCCGACATGGTTATCCGAAAATTAACGCTGTTTTCCTAAACCTAGGTGTTCCTGCGGCGGGCGCAGTTTGCGCGCCGGCAATCTCGGACACCGGGGGTTTGAATGCGTTATCCTTATCGTCTGACATCCATTCTGCTTGGAGCGGGCGCATTGGCCGCTTCTTGCTGGTCGGCACCGGCTGCCGCGCAAGGCGACCTGCTGATCGCGCCGACCCGGGTGATCGTGAGCGGGGCAGGCAGTTCCGAAGTGGTGCTGAGCAATATCGGCAACACGCCTGCGACCTACCGGATCAGCCTGGAACTCAGGCGGATGGAACCGGACGGCAATTTCAGGGAGATCGCCGAGGCAGAGGCCACGCCGGCAGAAAAGGCGGCGCTTGAAATGGTGCGCCACGCGCCCCGGCGAATCACTCTGTTGCCCGGCCAGCCGCAGGCGGTGCGAATCTCTGCCCGCCCGGCACCGGAGCTGCCCGATGGTGAATACCGTGTCCATATGAGCTTCCGCGCCGTGCCCCCCGCAGTCACCCCGGAAGATGCGGCCAGGGACGCCGCTGCTGCCGGCGGCGGGCTGACGATCAAGCTGACTCCGGTCTACGGGATCACTATTCCGGTCTTCGTCCGCAAGGGCAATCTCGATGGCAAGGCGGCCATCGCCAATGCCCACCTCGTCCGCAATTCCGATGGTGCCTATGTCGAACTCGACATGACGCGCAGCGGGCAGCGATCGGTCTATGGCGAACTGATCGGCAAGACGCCCTCGGGCGAGGTCCTGTTCACCATGCGCGGCGTCGCCGTCTATGCAGAGCTTACCAAGCGCACCGTGCGGGTGCCGATCGGCGCGGACCGGCTTGGCAAGTTGCGCGGGCCGGTGCGGATCGAATACCGCGAGCTGCCTGAAAACGGCGGACAGCTGCTGGCCGAAACCACGGCCAATCTGAATTAAGCTGCTGAAAAGAAATCACCTGACCGGAACGTGACGTCATGAGGCGCACCCTTCCCTGGCTGAAGCACGCCGTCGCACTGGTTGCGGCGGCTGTTGCCGTTCATGCCGGGGAGGGCGCGCAGGCAGCCGCCTGGACACCCAGTGAAGACGATACCCTGCTGCTCGAACTGCACAGCGGCAAGTACAAGCTGGGCCAGCCGCTGCGTGGTTACCAGACCCCGGACGGAACCTGCGTCGATTTCGCGGATCTCATCCAGGCGCTCGACCTGCCGGTGCGACTTGACAAGAAGTCGCGCCGCGCAACCGGCTGGCTGTTCGCGGAGGATCAGCGGCTGATCATCGACCGCGACGCAAACACAGTACAAAACATGAACGGTGAGCGCTCGATCCCCGACGGCGCGATCCACGACACACCCGAGGGTTGGTGCATGGACACCGGCGCGCTGTCTGCCTGGTTCGGGGTGCGCTTCAAGCCCGATCTCCGCAATCTCGCGCTGGTGCTCGAATCCGACCGGAAGCTGCCGTTCCTGGAGGCGATCGAGCGCCGGAGTCGCGCGGCGCAACTTCGCACGCCTTCATTTGGCGAATTCGATCTGGCGCGCTTGCCGCAGGCCGAACTGCCCTATCGCAACTGGCGCACGCCTTCGGTGGACGTGCAGTTGCAGGCCAGCTGGCACAACAGCCGCGGCGCGCAGGTTCAGTACGAAGCACTGGCAAGCGGCGAGGCGCTGGGCCTCAGCTATAACGCGCGCCTTGCTGGCAATCTTGATGGAAGTCCGGCGCTGCGGCTCAAGCTGTTCCGCAACGATCCCGCCGGGGGGCTGCTTGGCCCGCTGGGGGCCACGCAGGTCGCGCTCGGCGATGTCGAGACGCAGCGCGGCGGGCTGACCGGGCAGGGTGGCTATGGCCGCGGCGCCTTCATTTCGAACCGTCCGCTCAACCTGCCGGGGCGCTTCGGCAAGACCACGCTGCGCGGCACTCTGCCTGCGGGTTGGGATGCGGAACTGTACCGCAATGGCGAATTGCGTGCCTGGCAGGCCGATCGCGGCGATGGCCGCTATGAATTCGCGGAAATCGAGCTCCTGTTCGGCGACAACGAATTCGACGTGGTGCTCTATGGTCCGCAAGGCCAGGTCCGCCACGAACGCTCGAGCCTGCCGGTCGGAATCGCCAGCATTCCGGCGGGCAAGACTTGGTACTGGGCCGGGATCGTCCAGCAGAACCGCGACCTGATCGATTTTTCGAAGACACTGGCTGATCCGCTGACCGGATGGCGCTGGGGGGTGGGCGTGGAACGCGGGATCGACAAGCGCACCACTGTTGCCGCCGAGTATCAGAGCCTGATGCTCGAAGGGCGGCGGCGCGACTATATCGAGGCCAGTGTGCGCCGGGCGCTTGGTCCGGTGCTGCTCGACCTGTCCGGCGCGCAGCAACTGGGCGGCGGACGCGCGCTGCGCGGCCAGGCCCTGGGCCGGATCGGCGGGATTCGCTTCGATGCGCAGGTGCTGTGGGTCGACGGCGCGTTCGAAAGCGAGCTGGTCGACCGCTTCCAGAGCCGTGAATACAGCCTCAGGGCCAATACGCGGCTCAATCTGGGCAAGTGGCAGCTGCCCATCGAGGGCGGAGTCAGCCAGAAGCTGTCGCGCGACGGCGAAAAAGTTAACGAATGGTTGCTGCGCGGCTCGGTCCATGTCAGCCGCGTGGCACTCACCGCCGAATTGCTCGGCCGCAGCGCGCAGGCCGCGCCGGGCCGACCGGTCAGCGCCGAAACCGGCACCCGGCTCGCGCTGGTCGGCAACACTTCGCTGGGCAAGATCCGGCTGCGCGGTTCGGCCGAATTCGGCCTGGGCGGTGGGCTGAAGGGCCTTCAGCGGGTCCAGATGGTGGCGGAAGCGGCGCTGAACGAGCGTTCGACCCTGCGTGCCGGGATCGAGCATGAGGCTGTCGTCAAACAGACCGATTTCAAGCTCGCCTACATCCACCAGTTCGACCGGCTGGCGCTGCGTTTCGAAGGCAAGGCCGACACCCGCGGCCGGATCGGGGCGGGGCTGACGCTGGCCTTCAGCCTGGGGCCTGACCCGGTTGACGGCGGCTGGCGGATGACTCGCGATCGGCTGGCGGAGGAAGGTCAGGCGGCGGTCGAGGTGTTCCGCGACGACAACGGGGATGGCTACCGCCAGGCCGACGAGGGCCTGGTCGAGGGTGTGGTGGTTGAGGCAGGCTTCCGCCATACCGACAAGCCGACCAACAAGCAGGGCCGCGCGGTGATCAACGGGCTGCGTCCCTACGTGCCGGTGCTGGTGTCGATCGACGGCGGCAGCCTGGCCGATCCGCTGCTCCAGCCCAAGGGGCCGGGGCGAGTGGTGGTGCCGCGTCCCGGCATTGCCGCCACGCTCTCGCTGCCGCTGGCCCCGACCGGCGAGATCGAGGCGCTGGTGCTGGGCAGCGACGGGGAACCGCGCGGCGGGATCGAGATCGAACTGGTCGATGCAAGCGGGATCGCGGTGCGCCGCGCGCAGGTCGATTTCGACGGTTACCTGCTGTTCGATGCGGTGCCCTATGGCGATTACCGGCTGCGCGTCGCCCCGGCCTCGGCTGCTGCTGCCGGGCTGCGGCCCGCGCTTGGCCCGCCGCTGCGGATCGATCGTGCGAACCCGTCGCTGCGGCTCGGCCGGATTCGGGTGGAGAACGCGCCTCCACCGGCGCAGGTGGCACGGGCGGGGCCTTAACCGGGCGATTAAATTCGGGTTGACCGCCCGCCGCGCGCCCGCCTAGGTCCATGGCAACAAAAACCCCAAGGAAGAGGACGCGTCCATGTCGCTCGATTCGCTTGCCCGCACTTGCTACAATGAAGATCACGAGGCGTTCCGCTCGACGGTCCGCCGCTTCGTCGCCGAACAGCTCGAACCCCACGCCGCCCAGTGGGACGAAGACGGCATCATCCCGCGCGAGGTCTGGCCCAAGGCCGGCGAACTCGGCCTGCTCTGCCCGACCGTGCCGGAGGCTTATGGCGGCCTCGGCCTCGATTTCGGCTACAACGCGATCATCGACGAGGAAATCGGCTATGGCACCGATGTTGCCACCGGCTTCTCGCTCCAGTCGGACATCGTCGCGAACTACCTGATCCAGTACGGGTCGGAAGAGCAGAAGCAGACCTGGCTGCCCAGGATGGTCTCGGGCGAGGTGATCACCGCGATCGCCATGACCGAACCCGGCACCGGTTCCGACCTGCAGGCGCTGCGCACCACCGCGCGCAAGGACGGCAACCACTACGTGATCAACGGGTCGAAGACCTACATCACCAATGGCCAGAACGCCGACCTGATCCTGGTCTGCTGCAAGACCGACACCGAAGTGAAGCCGGCCTGGAAGGGTGTTTCGGTAATCCTGGTCGAAGCGACCCGCGAAGGCTTCAAGCGCGGCCGCAACCTCGACAAGGTCGGGCTTGACGCGGCGGATACCTCGGAACTGTTCTTCGAGGACGTGCGCGTGCCGATCACCAATTGCCTGGGCGAGGAAGGCAAGGGCTTCATCTACCTGATGAGCGAACTGCCGCAGGAGCGCACCGGGATCGCGATCTCGGCGCAGACCGCCGCGCAGCGCGCCTTCGACATGACGGTCGAGTTCTGCCGCGAGCGCAAGGCCTTCGGCCAGTCGGTGCTCGATTTCCAGAACACCCGCTTCGTGCTGGCCGATCTCAAGGCCAAGCTGCAGGTCGGCTGGGCGCACCTTGATTGGGTGATCGCCCGCCACCTGAAGCACGAACTGACCCCGGTCGAAGCCTCGGCGGCCAAGCTGTGGCACACCGAATTGCAGGGCGAAGTGGTCGACAAGTGCCTGCAGCTGCACGGCGGCGCGGGCTTCATGAACGAATATGCGATTGCCAAGCAGTGGCGCGGCGCCCGCGTCACCCGCATCTTCGGCGGCACCAGCGAGATCATGAAGGAACTGATCGGCCGCTCGCTCTGATGCGAAAAAGGCCCCCGCCTGCGCGGGGGCCTTCACGGACCAATGCATTGGGGGGAGAGCTTGGCTCTCCCCCTTCTTTCATGGGGTTCAGTTTACCCGCACGCGCTTGTCCGGCACGATTCGCACCCGCTTGTCGGGCACCGGGCGCGCCGGTATATAGCGGCGGTGCGGGCGCTTGACCGGCACCCATTCCTCGGTGACGATCGTTTCCTTGCATTCCTTCTGGCGCGGCGGGGCCTGCATCTGCACGGCCATCATCGGCATCATCATCGGAACCATGACCGGCTGCCAGGCATAGGCATAGCCGTAACCCGCCGCCGGCCAGGCCTGGCCAAAGGCGCCGTAGCCCCCGGCGGGCCCGCGCGACATGTGGCTTTCGAGATAGCTTTCGCACCAGTCCATCCGGCTGCGCTTGTCCGCGCCTGCGCCGATCGCGCCGCCCGCCACCGCGCCGACTGCCGCCCCGGCGACCGTGCCCAGCGTCTTGTCGCCCCGGCCCGCGATTTCATGCCCGATTACGCCGCCCAGCACGCCGCCAACGATCACGCCGCCGACCTTGTTGCCGTTGCCGTGACGGCTGCGGCATTCCGCCAGCCAGTCGGCCCGGGCGCGCTCGAAGCCGGCCTGATCGTAAGCGGGCTGGCCATATTGCCCGGGCAAGCCGGGGCCGCCGCGCCATTCGGGGCGGGGATCTTCGGGACGGGCAGCGCTGGCATCATGGCCGGGCGGCGGCAGCGGCGGCATCTGGTCCTGCGCGAACGCAGGCGCGGCGAGCGCCAGCGTGCCGGCCACGGCGGCCGCGCCCAGCAGGCGGGTGGAGGCAAAGACGTTACGCATGACAGTCCCCTGAGCCGGGCGATTCCGGACGTTAATCCGGAATTTAGCATCGCAAGCCGCTGCGAACCAAGGGCATGCGGGGATGAGTCTGCGCGCTGTCCCGAATCGGAGCAGGCCTGAGCGGGTCAGATCGAGGCGGCAATCGCTGCGGCCAGGGCCTCGATTCCCGCCGCATCCTCCGCGTCGAAGCGGGCGAGGTCGGGACTGTCGAGATCGATCACCGCGATCACCGCGCCCCCGCGCAGCACCGGAACCACCAGTTCCGACGCGCTCGCGCCGTCGCAGGCGATGTGGCCGGGGAAGGCGTGGACATCAGGCACCAGCTGGGTTTCGCCGTTCTGCGCCGCCGTGCCGCAGACGCCCTTGCCCAGCGGAATGCGGATGCAGGCGGGCTTGCCCTGGAACGGGCCGAGCACCAGTTCGCCATCCACCATGCGGTAGAAGCCCGCCCAGTTGAGCCGGGGCACGAACTGCCAGATCAGCGCAGCCAGGTTGGCCATGTTGGCAACCGGGTCGGGCTCACCGGCGGTCAGGGCCTGCGCCGCCTCCACCAGTTCGCGGTAAAGTTCGGCCCTGGGTTGGTCGGGATCGGGTTCAAAAGCAAACATGGCCCCGCTTCTAGCCGCGAGAGCGGTTGCCGCCTAGGCCGCTTCGCCCTATCCACTGCGCCCATGACGACGAAACGCAAGCTGCTTGTCACCCTGGGGGTAATCCTGCTGGTCCTCGCCGGACTGGCGTTCTGGCTGACGCGCGCGGTGCCCGCCGAGCACAGCCTCGAACAGCTGTCGGGCAAGGATCCGGTGATTGCCGAGCCGAAGAAGGAAACGATCCCCAGCGTGCGGATCGCCAGCCCGATCGGCTGGGCCGCCGGAGAAGCGCCGATCCCGGCCAAGGGGCTGACTGTCGCCCGCTTTGCCGAGGGACTTCAGCATCCGCGCGTGATCCATACCCTGCCCAATGGCGACGTGATCGTGGCCGAGGCCGATGCGCCCGAAGGCAGCATGGGTTCCGGGTTCACGGCGACGGTCGGCAAGTGGCTGATGAAGCGCGCCGGGGCGCGCGGCGAATCCGCCGACCGCCTGGTCCTGCTGCGCGATGCCGATGGCGACGGGAAGGCGGAACTCCGCTTTACCCTGCGCGAGAAGAACGGCCTTGCCTCGCCCTCGGGCCTCGCCTGGGCGGCGGACACGCTCTACGTCGCCAACCACGATGCCGTGCTGGCCTTCCCCTACAAGCTGGGCGAGACGGCCATTGCCGGAGAGCCGAAGAAGCTGATGGACCTGCCCGCCGGCGGCAACCACTGGATGCGCAACCTGCTGCTGAGCGAGGATGGCAAGCGGCTCTACGTCGCGGTCGGTTCGGCTTCGAACATCGGCGAGAACGGCATGGAGATCGAAAAGGGCCGCGCCGCGATCTGGGAACTGGTGATCGGTTCGGGCAAGTATCCGCGCCAGTTCGCACAGGGGCTGCGCAATCCCAATGGCCTGGCCTGGAACCCCTCGAGCGGGGAATTGTGGACCACGGTGAACGAGCGCGACATGCTCGGCCCGGACCTGGTGCCGGACTACCTCACCAACGTGCCGGTGGGCGCGCACTATGGCTGGCCCTGGGTCTACTGGAAGAAGTACGACGACGACCGCGTGGTGGCGATGGCGCCGGATTTCCTCGACGATTTCGTCCGCAAGCCGGAATATGCGCTGGGTGCGCACACCGCGTCGCTCGGCCTCGCCTTCGTGCGCGGCGGGGAGCGGATGGGGCCTGACTTCGCCAATGGCGCCTTCATCGCCCGCCACGGTTCGTGGAACCGCAAGCCGCTGTCAGGCTATGACGTGGTCTTCGTGAAGTTCGACGCCAACGGCAATCCGCAGGGCCTGCCGGTGCCGGTGCTGACCGGATTCCTCAACGGCAAGGGCGAAACGCGCGGCCGCCCGACCTGGGTGGCGTTCGACAAGACCGGCGCCCTGCTGGTCAGCGACGATACCGCCGGGATCATCTGGCGCGCGGTCGCGCCGGGCGCCGCTCCCGCCGCTGCTATCAAGCCGGTGGTGACGGCGCGGATGCCGCCGCAGCGCTCGCTCCAGGGCGATCCTGCCGAGCGGTTTTCGGCCGGGTTCAAGAAGGATGACGCTCAGCAATAGGCGCCGGGATTTCCCCTCGCGGGGCGGGTCAGAGCTGCTTGCCTGCCCGTCCCGCAAGTTCGGTGACGAATTGCCAGGCCACGCGGCCTGACCGCGCGCCGCGTCGCTTCGACCATTCCAGCGCTTCGCCCACTTCCCAGTCGAGCCCGTTCGCGGCGCAGTAGCCGCCGATGATCGCCAGGTAGTCGTCCTGGCTGCAATTGTGGAAGCCGACCGACAGGCCGAACCGGTCGGCGAGCGCGAGCCGGTCGTCCACCGCATCGCGCGGGTTGATCGGGTCGTCCTGTTCCGACAGGTGGCGCGGCACGATCGCGCGGCGGTTGGAGGTTACCGCCAGCCGGACATTCGCGGGGCGCGCCTCGACCCCGCCTTCCAGCCATGACCGCAGCGCGCGCGGCCCGCTCGAATCGCCGTCCTCGAAGCCAAGGTCGTCGATGAACACCAGGAACCGGCGCGTCTGGCCGCGCAGCTGCCCGAACAGCGCCGCGAGCGAAGCCAGCGCCTCGGGCGCGACCTGGACCAGGGCGATGGCGGACGGGTCGGCGGCCTGCGCGGCGCACACCCCCGCGCGCAGCAGTGCCGACTTGCCCATGCCGCGCGAACCCCACAGCAGCATGTCATGGGCCGCGTGGCCGGCAGCGAGGCGGGCGATGTTGGCAGTGACGATGTGCTTCTGCGCGTCGATGCCCTGAAGGAGATCGAGCGGCGGGGCGACCAACTGGGCCACGCCGCGCGCCGCACCGTCCCAGACATAGGCCGGCGAGCCGGTCCAGTCGGTTGCGGGAGGCGGCGGAGGCGCCAGCCGTTCCAGCGCGGCGGCGATCCGGGCGAGGGGGTCTCCCTGGTCGCTCATCCCGCCAGAACCTCGGCATCGAGCGCATAGAGCAGGCCCGCGCCCGCGGTTGCAGCGGCTTTCAGGCCCATGGCTTCGGTGGCCAGATGCTCGGCAAAGTAGCGCGCCACCACCTGCTTGGCGGGGGCAAGCGGGCTGCCTTCGGCGGTCAGAGTGCGGGCCTGCCGCTGAAGCTGCCAGCCGGCAATCGCCACTGCGCTCATCGTGGTGAAGGCGACCGATCCAGCAAGGCGGTCATCCAGGCTCGCATCGCTGGCCATCCAGCGGGCGATGGCGGCGCATTCGCTGGCGAGGGCTGCCAGCGCCGGCAGATCGGCGCAGTCGCTTGCGGCTTCCTCCAGCAGCGACGTCACGACAGCGCCGCCCTCGTAACCCAGCTTGCGGGTGACGAAGTCGGCGGCCTGGATGCCGTTGGTGCCTTCATAGATCGGCGCGATTCGGGCGTCGCGATAGTGCTGGGCGGCGCCGGTTTCCTCGACGAAGCCCATGCCGCCGTGGATCTGCACGCCCAGGCTGGCGACCTCACAGCCGATATCGGTGCCCCAGGCCTTGATCAGCGGGACCAGGCAATCGGCCCGCTCCTGCGCACCCTCGATCCCCAGCGCGCCGCGATCGACCAGGCCGGCGGTGTAGTAGAGCAGGGCGCGCGAGCCCTCGGTCAGAGCGCGCATCCTGAGCAGCATGCGCCGCACGTCCGGGTGCTCGATGATCGCGACCGGGGTCTTGTCGGGCGAACCGGCGCGGGCCGACTGCACCCGGTCGCGGGCATAGCCGCGCGCCTGCTGCAGCGCGCGCTCCGCGATCTGCACGCCCTGGTTGCCGACGTTGACCCGGGCCGAATTCATCATCGTGAACATGGCCTTCAGGCCTTCGTTCTCGTGCCCGATCAGTTCGCCGATGCATGCGTCGTTGTCGCCGAAGCTCATCACGCAGGTCGGGCTGGCCATGATCCCCAGCTTGTGTTCCAGGCCGGCGCAGCGCAGGTCGTTGCGCGGCCCGAGTGAGCTATCGGCATTCACATGGAACTTGGGCACGATGAACAGGCTGATCCCGCGCGTCCCTGCTGGAGCCCCCGGCGTCCGCGCCAGCACCAGGTGGACGATATTGCCCGACAGGTCGTGCTCGCCCCAGGTGATGAAGATCTTGGTGCCCTTGATCCGGTAGCGACCTGCATGCTCACCCTCGGTGATCGGAGTTGCGGTGCTGCGCAGCGCGCCGACATCCGACCCGGCCTGGGGCTCGGTCAGGTTCATGGTGCCCGACCATTCGCCGCTGACCAGTTTCGGCAGGTAGAGTTCCTGCTGCGCGGGGCTGCCGTGGTGCTGCAGCGATTCGATCGCCCCCACCGTCAGCATCGGCAGCAGCGAGAAGGCCATGTTCGCGGCGCCGAGATTTTCCAGAACATTGGCCGCCAGCGTGAAGGGCAGGCCCTGGCCGCCATGCTCGACCGGCCCGGAGATCGCGTTCCAGCCCTGCTCGACAAAGGCACGGTAGGCTTCGGCAAAGCCGTCCGGCAGCGAAACCGTGCCGTTGGCCAGCTTCGCGCCTTCCTGGTCGCCCTTGCGGTTGAGCGGAGCCCATTCCCCGGCGGCGAACTGGCCAATCCCCTCGACGATGGCTTCGACCATGTCCTCGCTGGCTCCGGCGAAGCGTTCGTGCGCGGCGAGTTCGGCGATTCCGGCGTTGATGCGGATGGCGGTGATCTGGTCGGCAGTCGGGGCGGTGAAATCCATGGCGTGCTTTCCCTTGGCTTTGCGGCCATCCGCCTATAGCGGGAGGGAATGTCCGGCAAGATGCCAGCCCCTGAAATCCGCGCTCCCGACGCTACGGGAATCGCCGCTGCGGCGGCTGCCTTGCGCGGTGGAGGGCTGGTCGCCCTGCCCACCGAAACGGTCTACGGCCTGGCTGCGCGGGCGGACAGTTCCGATGCCGTAGCGTCGATCTACCGCGCCAAGGGCCGCCCCGATTTCAATCCGCTGATCGTCCACGTGCCATCGCTGGCGGCGGCGCGGGACTTCGCGATTTTCGACGAGCGCGCGGAAAGGCTGGCGGCAGCGTTCTGGCCCGGCGCGCTCACTCTGGTCCTGCCGCTGCGCGAGGGCGCGCGAATCGCCCCGGCCGTGACAGCGGGCCTGCCGACCATTGCTCTGCGCTGCCCCGCCCATCCGGTGATGCGCGCGGTGCTGGAAGCGACCGGCCTGCCGCTCGCCGCGCCCTCCGCCAACCGCAGCGGCGGGGTCAGCCCGACTGAGGCGGCCCATGTCGCGGACTCGCTGGGCAATGCCGTGCCGCTGGTGCTCGATGGCGGGGCCTGCAGTGCGGGGCTGGAAAGCACCATTGTTGCGCTGCGGGGCAACGGTTCGTGGCAGGTGCTCCGTCCCGGTCCGATCGAGGAGGCTCGGATTTCCGCCATTCTTGGCGCGCCACCCGCCGCCGTGACGTCAGCCGCGATCGAGGCGCCGGGGCAGCTTGCGGTTCACTACGCACCCGGCAAGCCGGTGCGGCTGGATGCCGGGAAGGCGGATGCGGACGAGTTCCTGATCGGCTTTGGCGCGATTGAGGGAGATGTCACCCTGTCCGCGACCGGCGATCTCGCTGAGGCAGCGGCGCGGCTCTATGCGTGCCTGCACCTCGCCGCCGCCGCGCCGCAGCCGCGGATCGCGGTCGCGCCGATTCCGGCGCACGGCATCGGCGCGGCGATCATGGACCGCCTGCGCCGCGCCGCGGCCTGAGGCCTACTGCTTTTCCGGAGCCGGGGGAGGGGCAGGTGGCGTCGGGGGCGGCGCGTCCTCGTCCACCGCGCCGTTCTCGCAGACCAGCTTGCCCGATCCTACCGCGCTGACCGTGCAGGTGGCGCGGCCCTTCACGCGGACCTCGCCCGAACCGACCATGCTGGCCTTGACCTTGCCGTCCGAGGCGAAGCGGGCATTGCCCGATCCGGCGATGGACACTTCGGCCTTGTCGGCCTTCAGTCCGTCCATGTCCGCAGAGCCGCTGCCCGCGATGCTCAGTTCCAGATCCCTGGTCTGACCGCCCGCGCGATAGCTGCCCGAACCGGCGATGCTGATTTCCAGTGATTCGGCCTCGACCAGGGTGGTCTCGACCGAGCCGGAACCGCCGATTGAGACGCTGGCCTTGCCGCCAATCCGGTCGGCAATGACCGAGCCCGACCCCATCGCCGCCACTTCGCTTAGTGCGGGCAGGGTGACGTTGACCGAAACTGTCTTGTCGCGGCTCCAGCTGCCTTCCTTGCGCAGGATGCCCAGCGTTCCGTCCTTCAGGGTGAAGCGCATGGCGCTGGCGAGGTCCGGATCGCCGTCGACCTTGATTGCCAGCTTGTCGCCCCGGGTGATCCGCACGCTGTCCGGCCCGAGCAGGGCCACGCCGGTCGGCGCGGCGCCGGTGAGGTCGAGTTCCTCCAGCGGCTTGCCCTTTTCGCCATCGAGAGTGACCTTCGATCCGTCGCAGCCGGCCAGCGCCGCCGCCAGGCCGATTGCCATGATCGGGCCGAGGCCGCGCGCGAATCTGCCGAAATTCATGCCCATTCCAGTTCTCCCGAATGAATGCCTTTCTGTATTGGTGATATAATACACCAAGGCGGGGAGTTCAAGGTGGTCACGAAAACAAGGCAGGCACGAAAAAGGGCCGCTCCCCTGCGGGAACGGCCCCTTTTCAAGCCCCAAGGCCGCAGCGGATCAGGCGGTTGCCTGCTCCGCGTAGTACTTGGGCGCGTGTTCGTTGAGGATCGCGAGGATCTTCTTGAGCGCGGCGGGCTCGTCGGTCTTTTCCATCGCCGCGAGTTCGCGGGCGAGGCGCGAGGAGGCCGCTTCGAAAATCTGCCGCTCCGAATAGGACTGTTCCGGCTGATCGTCGGCCCGGAACAGGTCGCGGGTAACTTCGGCGATCGACACGAGGTCGCCCGAATTGATCTTCGTTTCGTATTCCTGGGCGCGGCGCGACCACATGGTGCGCTTCACGCGCGGCTTGCCCTTCAGCGTGTCGAGCGCTTCGCGCAGGGTCTTGTCGGACGACAGCTTGCGCATGCCGATCGCCTCGACCTTGTTCGTGGGCACGCGCAGGGTCATGCGTTCCTTCTCGAAACGCAGCACATAGAGTTCAAGCGTCATCCCGGCGATTTCCTGCTCAAGCAGTTCCATCACCCGGCCTACGCCGTGCTTGGGATAGACAACGTAGTCACCAACATCGAAGGCGTGCGCCTTGGCCACCATGTAACGTCCTTTCATTCCAGGACCGGCACGGACGTCCGCGCCAAAAGCAGGAAAATGGGCTGGGAACGGGAAATGCGCCTTGCGGCCCGGTCCGATGCCCCCCATCAACCGTGCTGTCGTCCTGCCTTTCAATGATCGTCGGCTGCCATGCGAGGCGACAAGGCCCCGGCAGTCGGAACCTATATAGTGCATCCGCAACAAAATTACCAGCTTGGAGAATCCCAAGCGGGGACAGGGGCTTGAACGCCCCTACCGGTGCCGAACCAGCGGCACGATTCGTTTGATTCGCTTACAATAGCGCTGCGTGTGCGGCCGGGATGGCCGCAACCATCAAACCTCAGTCGCCGTCGCCGGGTTCCGCCGAGAAGAACTTTTCGAACTTGCCATCGACGCCCTTGAAGTCGTCGGCGTCGGCCGGCGTTTCCTTCTTGGAAGTCAGGTTCGGCCATTCCCCGGCATACTTGGCGTTCAGCTCAAGCCACTGCTCCAGACCGCTTTCGGTGTCGGGGAGAATCGCCTCGGCGGGGCATTCCGGTTCGCACACGCCGCAATCGATGCATTCGGCGGGGTTGATGACGAGCATGTTCTCGCCCTCATAGAAGCAATCGACCGGGCAGACCTCGACGCAGTCCATGTACTTGCACTTGATGCAGGCCTCGGTGACGACATAGGTCATGGCAGAATTCTTCCCTCAGGCGTTGATTCCCCGCCTGCTATGGGATTTGCGCCGCGCTCGTCAAGCACGCGATAGCAGGCTTGCGCTTCGCCGGCCGGACCGCGCCGCACCGGCAGGGCCACAAGCTCGACGATTACCACCCCGCGCGGCAGGGGCAGCACCAGCACATCGCCCGCCGCAACCGGCTGCGCGGTGCGTTCCACCCGCTTGCCGTTGATCCTGATATGGCCCTCGGCCACCATTGCCTGGGCAAGCCCCCGGGTCTTGGCGAAGCGCAGGAACCACAAGGCCTTGTCGATTCGCATGGCTGGTATCATGTTACCGCACCAGCACGGCCAGCGCCGCGAAGGCGCTGCCGGGCAGCGGTGCGGGTCGCTCGGCGGCGCGAATCTCGCGGCGTGGCGGGCGCCAGCGCCAGCGCGGCGGGGCAGGCGGGCCAAGCGCTCCCTCGGCCAATGGGCGGGGCATTCCCGGCTGGAACCCGGCAAGGCGCAGCAGCTGGGCATAGCTGGCCGTAGTCAGCCCGGTGGAAATCGCCAGGGCCGGATCGATCACGAAACTGCGATTCCCCGCCGCTGCGCGGACAGCATGCGCCTTGTGCAGCAGCTTTTCGGCCAGGTCGATCCGCAGCGCCTGTTTGCCCAGCGCGCGATAGCCGCGCGGCGGCGCGTTCCTGCCGCCATGCTGGATCACCGGTGGCATCCCCGGAGGCGGTTCGGGACAGGTGCTGCCCCGGCCGGCCAGCAGCGCGCGCCAGGCGGCAAGCGGGGCGGGGCGCAGCATCGCGGGAACGAACAGGTCTAGCGCGCCGACCCGCACGCCCAGCCGCCGCAGCCGCTCGCGCTGGGTCTTGTCGAGCCGGTCCAGCCCCGATCCCGCGCGTTCGAGCAGGCCGCCGGTTTCGGTGAGGCGAATCAGCAGGGCGCGCAGTTCCGGCCCGGCGGCGGGATCGCTGCTTGCCGCTTCCAGCTTGCGCAGCGGTTCGAGCGCGTCAAGCTCCCGGCCGAGCCAGGCCTGGAGCGCGACGAGCAAGCGCTGGCGCGCCAGGGCGCCGAGCGCATCAAGCGCAGGATCGGGCTCGACCGTCGGGGCGAGCGGCGACTTGCCCGCCGCCAGCGCTGCGATCACCTCGCCATGCCAGCACAGCCGGGTGCCGCTTAGCGCGAGCCCCGGTTCGCCTGCGTCGAGCGCGGCGGCCATCGCGGCTGCCCGCTCTGCCAGCAGGGCGGGCAGGTGACGCTCGGCGGCGGCGAGCAGCAGCTTGCGGTCCGCCAGCCGCGCCTGCGGATCGACGCGGAAACGGAAACCGGCGAGGTGGCCGATATGCTCGCCATCGACCAGCACCTCATCGCCGCTGAGGGTTACCGGCAGCAGCGCGGCATCGGGGCCGAGCTTCTTCATCAGCACGCTGGTCCGGCGGTTGACGAAGCGTTCGGTCAGCCGCGCGTGGAGCGCATCGGAAAGCCGCGATTCGACCGCGCGGGCGCGGGCGGCCATTTCCTCGCGCGCCAGCACCCAGTCGGGCCGCTGGGTGATGTAGGACCAACTGCGGATCGCGGCGATGCGCATCTGCAGCGTGTCGATGTCGCCGCCGGGATTGTCCAGCTCGGCAATCGAGCGCGCGACGTAGTCCCCGCCCAGGTGCCCGCGCCGCAGATCTTCCCACAGCCGCGCCACGAAGCGCGAATGGGTATCGACCCCGGCGCTGCGGAAATCGGGGAGCGAGCAGACCTCCCAGAAGCGACGCACTGACGTCTTGCCACGCACCGTGCCGAACAGCGCCGGATCCTCCGCCAGCCGCTTGAGCACGGCCAGGTCGATCGCCTCGGGCGCGGGGGCGAGTTCGGGGCGGTCAGGCCTGGTCTCAAGATCGGCGATCAGGTGGGAAATCGAATCGAAGCGCGGCTCCGCCTCGCGCCAGTAGAGCCGGGTGAGGGGCGGGAAGCGATGCTCCTCGATCGCGTAGACCTCTTCGGCGGTGAATTCGGCATCGTGGCCGCCGGTCCCCGCAAGCGTGCCGAACGTCCCGTCGCGCTGGTGGCGTCCCGCGCGCCCCGCGATCTGCGCCATTTCCGGCGTGGTCAGGCGGCGCTGGCGCTGGCCGTCGAACTTCGACAGCCCCGCGAAGGCGACATGGTCGATATCGAGGTTGAGGCCCATGCCGATGGCATCGGTGGCAACGAGATAATCGACTTCGCCAGACTGGTATAATGCTACCTGCCGGTTGCGTGTTTCGGGCGATAGGGCGCCCATCACCACCGCCGCGCCTCCGCGAAACCGGCGCAGCATCTCGGCCACGGCGTAGACCTGCTCGGCCGAGAAGGCGACGATCGCGCTGCGCGGCGGTATGCGCGACAGCTTGCGCGCGCCGGAATGGGTGAGGGTGGAAAAGCGCGGGCGGGTGACGATTTCCGCATCCGGCAGCAGGGCGCGGATCATCGGCTCGATGGTCGAGGAACCGAGCAGCATCGTCTCGTCCCGGCCCCGCGCGTGCAGCAGGCGGTCGGTGAACAGGTGGCCGCGCTCGCGGTCGGCGGCGAGCTGGGCCTCGTCGAGTGCGACGAAGGCGAGGTCCGCGCCAACCGGCATGGCTTCGGCCGTGCACAGCAGCCAGCGCGCGTTGGGCGGCTCGATCCGCTCTTCGCCGGTGATCAGCGCGACCCGTTCCGCCCCCTTGATTTTGCACACCCGGTCATAGACCTCGCGCGCCAGCAGCCGCAGCGGAAAGCCGATCGCGCCGGACGAATGGGCGCAGAGCCGTTCGATGGCGAGGTGGGTCTTGCCGGTGTTGGTCGGACCCAGCACCGCCTTGACGCGGGATTGCTCTGCTCTGCGCATCGTCGTTCCTATCTGGCCCTTCGATGGCCCGGTCGCAAGGCGCGGAAGGCGGACTTCCCCAATGGGCGTCAATCGGTGCGGGCTTAGGTGAAAGTTAACCCTGTTCGGTGCAGGAATTGCGGCACGTCGCACGCCGTCAGCGCGGCCAACAGGGGGCCCAGTGTCAGAACCGCTATCGCAGCCGCAGCTGGGCCTGGCCGGGGCCGATCTCCTGCCCGCGCGCGTCCGCGTCTTGCTGGAGCGCGCCCGCACGCTGCGCAGCCATCTCGACGCCTGCGGCTGGACGGTCGACCTGGCCGACGACATCGGCAGCGCGCGCTGGTTCCGGGGCCTTGGCGGGATGCTGGGGCTGAGCCTCGCCGCGCTGTCTTTCTGGCCGGATTTCACCGCGATTGTCGCCGCGCCGGCGATGCCGCTCGACGCCGCCGCGCGCGAGGAGTTCCGCAGCCAGATGATCGCGCCCTTGGCGCTGGGCGCCGACAGCGGCCGCCGCATGGCTCCTTCCGCGCTGGTCGTGCCGATCGCCTCCGCGCCGGAGCGGGCGATGGTGCAACTGACCGCGACCTATGGCCAGGGCGACAGCTTCTACGCCCTGCTCCAGCGCGCCGGGGCGAGCGCCAGCGATGCCGACCGTGCGAGTGCGCTGGTCGCAGGCACGATTCCGCCCGGTGGACTTGCCCCGGGCACCCAGATCGACATCACGCTTGGCCGCCGCAGCGCGCCGGGTGCGCCGCGTCTGCTTGACCGCGTCGCGTTCCGCGCCCGGTTCGACCTCGACCTGACCCTGGTCCGCTCCGGCGGCGTGCTGATCGCCCAGCCGCGCCCGATCGCCGTCGATACCACGCCGCTGCGCATTCGCGGGACCGTGGGGGCCAGCCTCTATCGCTCGGCCCGCGCGGCAGGGGCGCCGATCGAGGCGATCCAGCAGTACCTCCAGGCGCTCGACCAGCACCTCAGCCTCGATACCGCGATTGCCCCGGGCGATACCTTCGACCTGGTGGTCGCCTACAAGCGCTCCGCCGGGGGCGAAGCCCAGGTCGGCGAGCTGCTGTTCGCCGGGCTGGAGCGCGATGGGCGAGCGCAGGCCCAGCTGCTGCGTTGGGGCAGCGACGGGCAGTTCTTCGAAGCATCGGGCATGGGCCAGCAGCGCACCGGGCTGATCATGCCGGTGGTCGGGCGGATCACCTCCAACTTCGGCGCCCGGCGGCACCCGATCCTGGGCTATACCCGGATGCACGGCGGGGTCGATTTCGGCGCAGCCTATGGCTCTCCGATCTATGCCGTGGGTGACGCCACGGTGACCTATGCCGGGTGGCACGGCGGGCACGGCAACTACGTCAAGCTGGAGCACGGCGGCGGCTATGGCACCGGCTACGCGCACATGAGCCGGATCGCTGTCAGCCCTGGAACGCGGGTCCGCGCCGGGCAGGTGATCGGCTATGTCGGATCGACCGGCCTGTCGACCGGCCCGCACCTCCACTACGAGCTTTATCGCGGCGGGCAGAAGGTCAATCCGCTGTCGGTGCGCTTCACCGTCTCGAATCAGGTCGACCCGGCCGAACTCGCCCGGTTCAAGGCGCGGCTGGCGCAGTTGAAGGCGGTTGCGCCCGGCGCCGCGCTGGGCACCATGGCGCCCACCCAGGCGGCGATTGCCGGAGCGCCTCAGCGCGAGATCGACCGGCTGGATTGAGAGGTTTTTGGTTGGGTGCGCCTTTCGCTTCCGCGAAGGGCTTGCAACACCGCCGTGAGGCGGAAAGGATTGCCTCCGCCCGCCGTGGCTCTAGAAGCCTTGGGCATGACCGGAATGTTCCCCGCCACCCGCCTGCGCCGGACCCGTGCCAGCGCCTGGAGCCGCGCGCTTCATCGTGAAACCATCCTCACCCCGGCAGACCTGATCTGGCCGCTGTTCGTCACCGAAGGGACGGGCGTGGAAGAGCCGGTCGGCTCGCTTCCCGGCGTGTCGCGCTGGTCGGTCGACCTGATCGCCGCCCGCGCAAAGGAAGCGGTGGCGCTGGGCATTCCCTGCCTCGCCCTGTTTCCCAACACGCAAGCGGAGCGCCGCAGCGAGGACGGACGCGAAGCGCTCAATCCCGACAACCTGATGTGCCGCGCGATCCGCGCGATCAAGCAGGCCTGCGGCGACGACATCGGCGTGCTGACCGACGTGGCGCTCGATCCCTATACCAGCCACGGGCAGGACGGACTGATCGATGCGGCGGGCTATGTCCTCAATGACGCCACGGCGGAAGTGCTGGTCGGGCAGAGCCTCAACCAGGCGTCGGCCGGGGCCGACGTGATCGCCCCGTCCGACATGATGGACGGTCGGATCGGCACGATCCGCGAGGCGCTGGAAGCGGCGGGCCACGTCAATGTCCAGATCATGGCCTATGCGGCGAAATACGCCTCGGCCTTCTACGGTCCGTTCCGCGACGCGGTCGGCTCCAGCGGGCTGCTGAAAGGCGACAAGAAGACCTACCAGATGGACCCGGCCAATGCCGAGGAAGCCCTGCGCGAGGTCGAGCTGGACCTGGCCGAGGGCGCGGACAGCGTGATGGTCAAGCCTGGGCTGCCTTATCTCGATATCGTCCGCCGGGTGAAGGACACCTTCGAAGTGCCGGTCTTTGCCTACCAGGTGAGCGGCGAATACGCGATGATCGAACACGCCGCCGCCGCCGGGGCGGGGGACCGCGACGCGCTGGTGCTGGAAACCCTGCTCGCCTTCAAGCGCGCGGGCTGCTCGGGCATCCTGACCTACCACGCCGCGCACGCCGCGCGCCTGCTGGGCGCGTGAACCGCTGCTGCGTGACTTGCCGTCCGGCGTGAGCGCCGCAGCGACGTCACAGCCGCCGGTGCGGCGCTGGCTGTTTGCCGCGACGATCCTGACCGGCAGTTTCCTGCTGTTCCTGATCCAGCCGATGGTCGCGCGCATGGCGCTGCCGCGCCTCGGCGGGGCGCCGAACGTCTGGAACAGCGCGATGCTGGTCTACCAGGCGCTGCTGCTGGCGGGCTATGCCTATGCCCACTGGCTTGGCCTGCTCAGCCTGCGGCGGCAGGCGCAGGTCCATCTTGCGCTGTTCGCGCTGGCCGCGCTGACCCTGCCGGTGGCGCTGGCGGACCTGCCGGCGCCCGCGCCGGGAAGCGAGGTGTTCTGGGTTCCGGCGCTGCTCGCCCTGTCGATCGGGCCGGTGTTCTTCCTCGTCTCGGCGCAGGCGCCGCTGATGCAGCGCTGGTATGCGGCCCATCCGCGCGCCGGGGAGCCGTGGGCGCTCTATGCCGCGTCAAACCTGGGCAGTTTCGGCGGACTGATCGCCTATCCCCTGCTGGCCGAACCGCTGTTGACCCTGCACGCGCAGGCCTGGGCGTGGAGCGCGGGCTATCTGCTGCTGCTGGGGCTGATCGCTGCCGCCGCATGGAACCGGCGGGGCCTGGACGTCACCCTGGCCACCGGGGCTGATGAGGCCGGTCCGCCCGTGCCGCGCCGGCGGATCGTGCTGTGGCTGGCGCTGGCGGCGGTGCCATCGGGCCTGATGCTGTCTACGACGACCCACCTGACCACCGATATCGTCGCCATGCCGCTGCTGTGGGTGATCCCGCTGGGGCTTTACCTGCTGAGCTTCAGCATCGCCTTTGCCGAGCGGCGGCGCGCGGCGCGGGTGCTGTCGGCGCTGGCCTGGGTGGTCGTGCTGGCGGCAGGCGGGCTGGCCATGGTCTCGACCCATTCGGCGGGGCTGATGCCGGTTTTCGCCACGCTGGCGCTGCTGTTCCTCGTCTGCGTCGCGCTCCACACCCGGCTGTACGATCTGCGGCCCGAGCCGCGGCATCTCACCCTGTTCTACCTCACCATGTCGGCGGGCGGAGCGCTGGGCGGCCTGTTCACCGCCCTGATCGCGCCGCTGGTGTTCGACTGGGTGTGGGAACATCCGCTGCTGGTGCTCGCCGCCGCCGCCCTGCTGCCGCGCGATTCGCTGCCCGACTGGCGCAGGCTACGGGGGCTGGAGCCCGAAATGGTGCGTCTCGCGCTGGCCGCGCTGCTGGGCTTTGCCGCTTTCGCGGGCTGGTTGCTGCACGATCTGGCGCTGGAGGTCGAACCTGAGCCGGCCTACTGGATCTGGTCGGCGGTGCTGGTCGTGATCGGACTGGCTCTGGTGCCGTGGCGCGGACTGGTCCTCGGCCTGCTGCTGGGGATCATGCTGGTCCAGGGCGGGCTGCTGACCCTGGAGGACAGCCGGGAAGGGATTCGCACCCGCAGCTACTTCGGCATCTACACCGTGCGCGACTATGCCCAGGACCGGCTGCGTACCCTGGCGCACGGCACGACGCTCCACGGTGAGCAGTCGACCGATCCGGCGCTGCGCCGCAGCCCGCGCACTTATTACGGCCCGGGATCGGGCGCGGGCATGGCGCTGGGGCGCGCGCAGCAGCTGTTCGGGCCGGGGGCGCGCGTGGCGGTGGTCGGGCTGGGGACGGGAACGCTCGCCTGCTTCCACCAGCCGGGGATGCACTTCACCTTCTACGAGATCGACCCTGCCGTGCTGGAACTCTCGCGCAATGGCACCTTCACCTATCTCTCCGACTGCACGCCCGGCGCCCCGGTGGTGATCGGCGACGCGCGGATCGAACTGCAACGCGCGGCGCGCGGCTCGGTCGACCTGATGGCGATCGACGCGTTCTCCTCGGACTCGATCCCGCTCCATCTGCTGACCGACGAGGCGTTCGGGGTCTATCTCGATGCGCTAGCCCCGCGCGGGGTGCTGCTGGTGCACATTTCCAACCGCTTCATCGATCTGGAACCGGCGCTGGGCGCCGAGGTGCGGCATCGCGGCCTGCACGCAGCCGTGCGGGAGGATAATCCCATTCCGGACGAGACGCTGGGTTACACCGCCTCCACCTGGGTCGCGATCAGCCGCGATGCGGGGCAGATCAAGGCGCTTGAAGCAGGCGCCCCGGCAATGGCATGGCGGCCGCTGTCCGAACACGCGGCGCGGGTCTGGACCGACGACCACGCCTCAGTCCTGCCTTACCTGCAATGGCGCAATTTCCTGGGAAGACCGCAATGACCCGCAACGACATCACGATCCTGACGCTGAACGGCAAGACTCCGCGCATTCACGAGAGCGCCTTCATCGC
>ERZ795062.265-NODE-265-length-47245-cov-14.599428_pt1 | contig 47245 bp, 29 predicted proteins | sample MGYA00375146_ERZ795062 | MGnify/ENA primary metagenome ERZ795062 (study PRJEB30191, sample SAMN05720281) | activated sludge metagenome | isolation source: Anaerobic digester | place: USA | collected 2015-07-16 ...
AAAAATAAGCAAAAATCTTTAGATGTTGTAAAAATGAGCAGAAATGAAAAACATAAATGACGAGGAGCGGTTTATTTTTAAACGGATGGCAGAAGGCGATAAGGAAGCTTTTCGCTTCTTTTTCGAAAAATATTATATCGATCTGTGCAACTTCGTCAATATCTACCTGAATGATCCGGCTATGGCGGAAGATATTGTTCAGGATGTGTATGTTTATTTCTGGAACAAAAAAGAAAATATTTATATCGAAACTTCCATAAAATCGTATTTACTGAAAGCATCGAAAAACAAAAGTCTGAATTATTTGCGCAATGAAAAAGTCCGTTCGGGTATTCAAGATAGATTAGCAAAAGAATCGGCGACGTCTTACGAAATTCCGGAAGTCCGGGAAGATAACCATCGACTACAAAAAATCATAAGAGAAGCGGTGGAAAGTTTGCCTGAGAAATGTCGCGAAATTTTTATTCTGAGTAAAGAAAAAAACCTTACTTACAAGGAGATTGCCGAAGAATTAGGGCTTTCGGTGAAGACTGTGGAAAATCAAATGGGTAATGCCTTGAAAAAATTGCGTGAATTTTTAAAACCTTATTATGATGACCTTTTTATTCTTTTCCTGATTGCGTTTTTTTGCTAGGATGTTTAGCTCATTACTGATTATTCGCCTCAAAATTTTAATAATTGCGTTAAAAACAAAAAAAATTGAGAATTTATGTAGGGGTATATGGTGAGTTACGTGCCTTATATATAAAAGGCAGTTAAAAGCATGGAACGAATCATACCGTGGAATATCGTCGTGAAGAGTTTCAAAGGAGAAGCAAATCCTGAAGAGCTTGGAGAGTTGAACGCTTGGTTGGATGAGGATGATACCAACATAGAGGTGTTTTATGAGATTTTTCAGGTCTACAGGTTGACATTTTCCATTCCTTCCTATTTCGAACCCGATAAAAAAAGAGCGTGGGAATCCATCAATAAACAGATAGATGAAGATAAGGCTGCGCGTTTTGTTTCGAGGTTCAAATATGTTGCGGCCATCCTGATCATTGTCTTGTTAAGTTCCGCTTTTTTTTGGTTTTATACTACTTATGTTGATCAGCTCACTCAACAATATACCGAAATTGTTGCACCGCCTGGTCAGAAAACAATGGTTGTATTGCCCGACGGTTCGATTGTTTGGCTCAATTCCGGCTCTATCTTAAAATATAACGGTGCTTTCAATGTAAAAGACCGTGAGGTTTTTTTGGCAGATGGGGAAGCATTTTTCGAGGTGGCCAAGAACAAATCGAAACGATTTCGGGTAAAAACGGATTATCTTTCTGTGAGTGTTTACGGCACAGCTTTCAACGTAAAAAATTACAACGACGATAATCTTCAAGAAATTACTGTAAGTGAAGGGAAAGTTGCAGTGGCTGACAATAAAAAAGAATTGCGGTTGCTAACTCCTTGCGAACAAGCTGTGTTGGACAAGAGAACAAACCAACTTTCTTTTACCAGGGGCGATCCGGATGCGGTAAGTTCGTGGAAAAACAGCGAATTGCAATTCGATAATACGCCACTAAGTGAAGTAGTGAAATATTTGGAGCGGTGGTATGGGGTAAATATTCATATTGAACCTTCTTCAGTAATGGAAAAACACCATTATACTTTCACGATAAAAACGGAATCGTTAACCGAGATGCTTGAAAAGATGAAAGTTATCACTCCAATTGCTTACGAAATTAACGGCAAAGAAGTAAAAATCAGTTATATCCATTAAAATAATTTGCTTATGAAAAAGACGAAATCAAAAAACAAAAAAATACAGACTTTCTCGTGGGAAAGCCTGTATGTCTGAGAAAAAATGTAATCAATATGTTTAACCGCAGCAACCCTCTTGAAGGCCAAATTACCGTTTGAGACTTCAGGAACAGGGAAACTGCACAAAATTGACCTCACAAAGATATGGAAAAAGTAAGTAAAAATGAAGAGAGATATATTTTCTCTCACCTATGTAAAGTCTTTTTGGCTTTCATCCTTATTACCGGCTTGGGGATTTTAAACGGCAGAGCGGATGATAGTCATGCACAAGAGACGAGATTAACTTTTTCGGTGAAAAACTCAACCGTAAAAAGTGTGTTGAATCGCATTGAAAAAAGTACAGGTTTTTCGTTCATGTACGAAAACAATGTGATCGATGTGAATTCGAAAGTAGATTTTGAAGCCAAGAATGAAAGCATCGAAAGTATTCTAGAACGTTTGTTTGGAGGTAGGGTAGGGTATCGTATCGTAGGAAAACACATTTTGTTGTTCCGTAACGAAAAGCAGACCGACCAGACAGTATTGCCGGATGTTGCTAGCGTTCAACAGCAACAGCGAACCGTTACAGGTAAGGTAACCGACCCAAATGGTCAACCATTGCCCGGAGCAACTGTAATGATTAAAGGTACTTCTATTGGTACCATAACTGATGCAGACGGCAATTATTCTTTACGCAATGTTCCGGACGATGCCACATTGGTCTTCTCTTTTGTCGGGATGCAAACGCAAGAGATTAATGTCGGCAATCGAACACGAATTGATGTAACAATGCAGGAAGAAGCCGTTGCACTGCAAGAAGTGGTAGCCATAGGGTATGGAACTCGTTTGAAAAAAGATTTGACAGGTGCTGTATCTCAAATTACTTCCGAAGAAATTATCAAGCAGAATTCTTTGACGCCGGAATTGGCTATGCAGGGTAGAATACCGGGAGTTTATATCAGCAATCCAGGCAGCGATCCGACAGCCCGTCCGACAGTGCGTATCAGAGGCGTAAGTACATTAGGTTATAATGATCCATTATATGTGATTGACGGCGTTCCTATGAGTGAAGGTTATGCTTCGGCAGGAGATGCACGGTCTCAGGATATCAGAGGGCCAGTTAATGTACTTTCGATGATTAATCCCAACGATATAGAGTCTATCTCCGTCTTGAAAGATGCATCGGCGACAGCTATTTATGGAGTACGGGCATCCAATGGGGTCATTCTGATTACGACCAAACGAGGGAAAGAGGGGAAACCACAGGTTGGGATAAGTGCCCGTTACGGGATTCAAAATAATTTCAAACGTTACAAGATGGCCACTATTCAAGAGTATGTCGATTGGAGCATGGAGGCTAAAGAGGCCAATCCTGCCTATGTGCCCGACTGGCATTATACGCTTTTCGACAAAACATCACCCAATTATCTTGGGAATAGCCGCGATTATACTGAAGATTGGGTGAAAGCGGCATTGGTTGAAAATGCACCGGTTCAGGATTACAACATTTCCGTTTCAGGAGGAAATCAAACTTCAACTTATGCTGTTGGTGCCGGCTATTCCAATCAGCAGAATGCTTTTTTTAGAAGTGAATTTGACCGTTATAACCTATTTGCCAATTCCGATCATCAATTGACGAAATGGTTGAAAGTCGGTGAATCATATCGATTTGTTTCTACTCAAACCAATACGAATGAAGGAGCTAATTTGACGACGGCGTTTCGAGCTCCTTGGCAGCCCATTTATGATCCTGATGGTCCTTATGGTTATGCTCCAACGGGTAGAACAATTGATGGTGTCTTCCGATCATATGGTTATGGCATGGCAACCCGAAGCCATTTTCTTGCCCGTGCCGAATTAATGACCACTAAATTTGATCTTAAGCGCAATTTGGGTAGTGTTTATGCTGAAATAAGCCCTTTTGATGGATTGCGAATAAAAGGAACCGTAAGTTTCGATTACTACACGAACATTAGGGAAAATTACGATGAGATGGATAGAGGGCTTTTTGAAAATGATAGAGGAACCCCTTATCCGGAATCAAGAGGAAATCTTTATGGGAGGAGAGTTCTTGATAACATTAATATCGTAAAAGAGTTTTTGGTGGGTTACAACAACAGTTTCGGGAAGCATAATGTGGATTTCATATTTAATGCCATGGATCAACGGGTAAAATGGAATTTTACTCAAATGAGCATAGACCGAGAATCTCCCCTAACCAGTTGGGACCAGAGACGTATAGAAGAAGGATGGGATCCTGAAAACAAAGGGGCACTTTACGAACGTAATAGGTCGGGACTTCAAGGATACATGGGTCGTTTAAGCTATAATTTCAACAGTAAGTATTATGTGGATGTAACTGTCAGACGGGATGGTTCTTCGAAATTTGGACCCGGTTACAAATGGGGTACTTTTCCTTCTGTTGCTGGAGCATGGCGTATTTCTTCCGAGCCATTTATGGAAGGTTTGGAATGGCTTGACGATTTAAAAATTCGCGCCGGATGGGGGAAAACCGGGAATCAGGAAACACGGGACTATGCATTTCTCTCGTTAGTTAATATGAACCCGAAAGCTGCTTTCGGAAGTAGTGGTGAACCGGGCGAAGGCATAATTTATCCTGCTGCTGCTTTGGGTGATTTTCCTGTTAAAGATTTGAGTTGGGAAACGGTTACTACGAGTAATTTTGGTTTCGATGCTGTTATACTGCAAAATAGACTGACTTTTACGGCTGAATATTATAATCGTTTTACTGATGGTATTCTTCAAACCATTAGTATCCCTCGGCTTATTGGAGTGCTTAATAGTCCGGTAGTCAATCTTGCGCAGGTTGAAAACCGGGGATTCGAATTTCAGGCTACCTATACCGACAATGTGGGCGATTTGGGGTATTCTGTTTCGGGAAACCTTACAACTGTTAGAAATCGGATAAAAAAACTTTATGAAAGCCAGCCGGTTACCATGGGAAATTCTCGTATCGAAGAAGAATATTCAATGAATTATATTTACGGGTATAAAACGGCAGGAATATTCCAAACGGAACAAGAGGTTGCCGATTATCAGTCCAAGATTAAAGATCCCGGCCGTGATGCACAAAAAGCTCCCGGGGATGTGATTTTTGTTGACCTTTACGGGGCACCAACAGAAGCTGATCCCAAAGGAGCATTTAAGAGTTATAAACCTGACGGACAAATTGATGCTTATGATCAAACTTATTTAGGAAAAACAATTCCGGGTTTTTATTATGGTTTAGGTTTTGATTTGAATTATAAAAATTGGGATGCTACTTTGAATTTCATGGGTGTTGGTGATGTTCAGAAGATCAATACGCTTGGTAAACAAAGTATTGGCGGTTTTGGAGAGCACTTTTTAGCAGATTATCGTAAGAGATGGACACCTGAAAATCCTTCTGCTTCCATTCCGCGGGCAGTTCAGGATGATCCATCAGGGAATAACAGAATATCCGATCGTCATGTTGAAAGTGCAGCTTTTTTTCGTTTTCAGAATTTTCAGATTGGTTATAATTTCAGAGGAAATATACTTAAAACGTTAGGTCTAAATAACCTACGGTGTTATATTGCAGGAAATAATCTTTTTGTTATTTCACCATATAACGATCTTGATCCGGAAAACATTAATACTCCAATTACTTTTAATATTGGCGTTAATTTAAGTTTTTAATTTTAAAAGAGAATAAAAATGAAAAACAGGAAATTATTATATTATATTTTATTTATCTTCACTTTGATACAATATTCATGCAGTGATGATACGGTTAATCTTTTACCCATCGGCGATACAGAGGCTACTTATTTTCAGAATGAATCTCAAATGGAGGAAGGAATAAGAGGGATTTATCAAAAATTGGGTTTCTTTTACAGATTTGGAGGAAGCCAGAATGACAATACTGCGCCGATTTGGCATTTACCGAGCGATGATTTAACAACCCCATCAACCAATGCTCTTGAAAATTTTTCAGGTCTTAATGGAAGTAATTGGCAAGTGACCATGTTTTATACTTATGCTTATCAGTTAATTAACAGGGCGAATTATATGCTGCAAAAAATTGAGGAGAACGCCGATTTTGCATACAAAAAACAGCCCGAGCTTAAAAATTTTCACAAAGGAGAAGCCCTTTTTCTTAGAGCTTACATGTATATGCAGCTTTGGAATGTTTTTGGAACAGCCCCTTTGGTCACGGAAAGAATTACTAAAATAGCCGATGGTTATCTTCCCAATTCGAAGGATACAGAATTGCTTGATCAGGCAATCGAGGATCTTGCGGAAGCTGCGCAGTTGCTTCCCGATAGTTGGTCAGCCGACATGAAAGGACGGGTTACCAAAAATTCAGCTTACGGTCTTCGTGGAAAATGTTTGGTATTCAGAGGTAGTGTGAAGAAAGCTACCACCGATTTTACGGAAGCAATTACCGATTTCAATAAAATTAACAGTGCTAGCCTTGCTCCGAAATACAGCCAGAATTTCGATGTGAATTTTGAAAATAACCAAGAATCGCTTTTTGAATATCAGGCAAACAGTAGTCCTTCCGATGTTAATCCATTTCTGGATAACGACAATTTTGCTGTTATTGGTGAGATAGGGGCCTATTATGGTTTTTTTACCCAAAAACCTTCGTGGATCGGAAATTCTTATTATACGGCAACTGCTTCCATTAAAGATGCTTACAATGATGGCGATTTTAGAAGAACATACAATATAGACTTAAATCCCGACGTAAAGCTGAATGTTAAAAAATATATTCGGAATACTGCTTATGCAAAAGGATGGGGTGGGCAGGATTATGAACTTAGCGTGAATAATCCGAGAATTTTGCGTTATGCTGATGTATTATTGCTTAAAGCTGAAGCGATTGTTCGTTCTAATGGTAGTCTATCGGAAGCCATTGGACTGATTAATCAAATTCGAGAACGTGCTCGAAATTCAGGAGATGAATATTCCGAAGTCCCGGCAGATCGAAATGTAAATGAAACCGATCCTCAAAAAGTGTTGGAATGGATTTTTGAAGAACGCCGCCTTGAATTGGCTTTTGAGGAAGGCCATCGCTGGTGGGATTTGCGTCGTCGGCATATAGCCGGAGAAATTGATCTTAAAAGCTGGGATTTTCAATCGCTTGATCCTAATTTCAAGTTTGAAGACTATAACGTAAATTTCCCATTACCTGAGCAAGAAGTGGTGGAAAATCCGAATATGAATCAAAATGTAGGTTATTGATCCTTCGATTAATGAAAAAGAACCCTCTTTTTGGAGGGTTTCTTTTTCGTGAACTTCCTTAAGTTTTCCATAGGTATCGAATAAAAAATGAAACTAAAATTTTTCCCTTCATTACTCTTATTTTCCCTTGTTAGCTTGTATGGCTTATCTCAAGACGTTCAACTCGCGTGGAATATGAATCAGCTGGGATATCATTCGATTAAGCTCGATCCGTCGGATCATTCAATTTTACCGTGGTATAATGATAATCCCGCCATTGCATACGATTTCGTAATAAAGAAGATATGGGATTTTTGGGAATCGATGCGGAGGGACATGAACGGTTTGCCTTATTACATGAATCACCAGGTGTGGCAACCCGACTTTAACGATTGGCGGGGGATCGGTGGAGACCAGTTTGCGATGGCACTTTCGTCGTGGCAATTATTGTATAATTATACCGGCAACGAATCGGTAAAGGAGAACATGAAATTTATTGCGGATTATTATCTTACCCATTCGTTGTCTCCTTCTAATGCAGTATGGCCACATATTCCGTATCCATATAATACATTAATATATTCGGGGGTATATGATGGAGACATGATTTTAGGGAAAGACATTACTCAGCCTGACAAAGCAGGATCATTTGGCTTTGAGTTAACAAAACTCTATAAAATGACGGGATTTCAAGGGTATCTCGATCATGCGGTAAGCATTGCCAACACACTTGCTGCTCACATGAAAGAGGGAGATAATGACAATTCTCCCATGCCTTTTAGGGTAAATGCCATAACGGGTCAAATCGGGAGATTGAAAAGCAACAAAGGCGATGGTTCCGATGCAGGTTTAGCTTCTTATACGACGAACTATTCAGGAACGCTGGAACTTTTTCTCGTTCTCGAAAAATTAAATGCCGGTAATCCCGGAGCTTATAGAAAGGCTTTCAATCTTCTTCTTTCTTGGATGAAGAAATACCCCTTAAAGACCAACAAATGGGGACCTTTTTTCGAAGATATTCCGGGGTGGAGCGACACACAAATCAATGCTGTTACTTTTGCGCAGTTTATCATGAATCATCGAGAATACTTTCCCGATTGGGGAAAAGAAGTAGCGGGAATTTTCGATTGGGTTTACAAAACGTTGGAGAATAAAGAATGGGAAAAATACGGTGTAATTGTGGTAAACGAACAGACAGCGTATCAGGTACCGGGGAATAGTCATACCTCACGTCAGGCTTCGACTGAATTACAATATATTGCTCTGACAGGAGACAGCAGTCGATATTTAAATGTGGTAAGGCAGTTAAATTGGGCGACGTATATGGTGGATTGGGATGGCAAGAACAGATATCCCAGAGATGATGTTTGGATGACAGATGGCTATGGGGATTATGTTCGTCATTACCTGCGAGCAATGGCGGTAGATCCCCGTTTATCTCCGTCAAATGAAAATCACATTCTTTTTTCTACAACCATTTTGAGCCGGGTAAGATATCGAGATGGCATTAATAAATTCTCGATTCCGGAAATAGACGAGAAACAGGTATCGCGTGCATTGATTTCCTACTTTACGTTTGATACCGAATCCGAAGAAGTAATTCGCATGACGATGAAACCTTCATCGATTTTGGTTGGTGAACGTGAGATTCTTGAAAATTCGGGAAATGGAGATACTTGGTATTGGAAATCACTTCCAGAAGGAGGAGGCATTCTTACTATCCGGCATGTTTCAGGAAAACATGTTATTGTTCTTAAATGAATTTTATAAATTTGATCTTACTCTTTTTAATTTCGACAAAAATGAATTTAACGCGAAGAAGTTTTATTAAAAAATCGACCATGGTTGCTTCAGCGATAGGGACAATTACGATTCTTCCTCAACGCGTATGGTCGGCTGTAGTTGCGCCATCGGATAAAGTGAATGTGGCATTGATAGGGTGCAATAATATGGGTTTCGGCATTTTGGAACATCACCTCGATACGAGGATGGTAAATTGTGTTGCTCTTTGCGATGTGGATAAAAATGTACTGAACACTAAGGCACAAGAAGTGAAAAACCGTTATGGACAGCAACCTGCTTTATACGGTGATTATCGACAAGTTCTCGAGCGAAATGATGTGGATGCCGTGATCATCGGTACTCCCGATCATTGGCATTGTTTGATAATGGTAGACGCTTGTCAGGCAGGAAAGGATGTGTATGTAGAAAAACCGATGGCCAATACTATCGGCGAGTGCAATATAATGGTCAAGGCCGCAAAGAAATACCAACGTGTGGTGCAGGTAGGTCAACAACAGCGTGACAGTAAAGTTTTTCAAGATGTAATGAATCTGATAAAATCCGGCGAAATAGGAAAATTGCGCAAGGTGAACATCTGGGCCAATTTTAATTATGGGTTGGGAGCTCTTCCTCGAACTGACAGTGAGGTGCCGCCCGGGGTGGATTATGATATGTGGCTTGGGCCTGCTCCGAAACGTCCTTTTAATCCCAATCGTTTTCATGGTAGTTGGAGACATTTTTGGGATTACGGAGGAGGTTTAATGTCCGATTGGGGGGTGCATCTTATCGATATGGGTCTTTGGGCAACTGATCTGGTCGAGGGACCGGAAAAAGTGATCACTTACGCTGCGAATCTTTGTCCCAAAGTCATGCACCGGGATACTTTCGACACCATGAACGTTATTTTTCCGAAAAAAAATTATGTCATCACCTGGGATATGACAGCGGGCATTCAGCAGGGACCTTTTGATTCATCTTATGGAGTGCAATTTATTGGAGATAATGCCACGATCTGTGCCGATCGTCTGAAATATCGTTTATATCCCGAATGGGACGAAGAAAAGAAAATGCCGAAGGCAAAAGCTGTTTCCTATGACAAGGGGAGCGAATCCCATCGCCAGCATGTAGATAATTTTCTGCATTGCGTGAAGAGTCGTGAGACCCCTTCCTGTCCTCCAGAGGTGGGGAGGGCAGCTGCATTGCATGCTCATATTCCGAATATTGCCGGACGTGTAGAACAAACAGTCCTTGAGTGGGATGATGTCAACAATCGGTTTACCAATTGCGAAAGGGCCAATGAATTGATATTTCCCGAGTATCGCAAGCCGTGGCATTTGCCTGAAGTTTAGAAGATGGTAAAAACAAGATAAGAGTAAAACGAAAAAAATGGGAAGCAGGAGGAATTTTATAAAGAAAGGCATGACGGTAGCTACGGGATTATTATTTGCCGACCATGCGATTTCAATGGATTTTGTAAGCAACAGTAAACTTAGAAAGATTGGCTTTATTGCTGGAATTGTCGATAAGGAAATGAAAGCCGATTGGAAAGAGACTTTAAAAAAGGCGGTAGCATTTGGCTTTTCAGAAATAGAGGGAGGCGACGAGTATGCTCCTTCGTCTAAGGAGTTTGTTGATTATTGTAATGAAATCGGTTTAAAACTTGTGGCTTCAGGCATTGATTTTACGGCTACAGCAGATCAACTTCAGGCAGAATTTGACCGAATAAATGTCTTAGGAGTAAAGTATGTTGTAATTTACTGGCCATGGCTTACAGGAGGGCCATTTACTTTAGAGGACTGCAAAAAAACGGCCAGAATGCTCAATGAAGTAGGGGCCCGAGCAAAAGCAAACGGTCTGTCGTTATTGTGGCATAATCACAATTTGGAATTTCATGCCATGGAAAAAGGACTACCTTTTGATTACTTGATGGAGAATACTGACCCTCAATTAGTTCAGTGCGAAATGGATATTTATTGGGTAAAAAAAGGAGGATCGGATCCTCTTCAAGTGTTGAGGAAATATGCCGGGAGAATTTCAGTTTTGCATGTGAAAGATATGGCTCCTGATGGTGATTTTATTTGTCCCGGCAGAGGAATTATCGATTTTGTACCCATTTTCAGAGAAGCTGAAAAGCAGGAGATCAAACACTATATGGTTGAACGTGACAATGAACCCAATGGAATAGGCTGTCTGGAGTCGAGTGCGGAATTTTTGAAAAAGATTTCTTTCTAAGCGTTTTTAGACGGTTTTGATGCGAAGTATTGACAATCGTTTTTTATTGCTATGTTGTAAAAATTAATTTACCTATTTAAAATTGAAAGAATAATGAAAGCGCTTTTTATCATTTTCATTTTTTGTTTTCAGTTGTTGATGGGCCCAACGATGAAGGCTCAAACCACATTTGGGGAAGGAGCAGGAGAATATCAGGAATTATTTAACCGTATAAAGGAGCGTCTTCTCGATTCCGACGAGTCACGAAAAGTTACGTTGGGAGGTAAAGAACGAACCCAGTTTGTCCCTTGGATACGGGACAATACCCATGTGGTCAAAGCCATGAAATACTTTGTCTCGGATATAAGCAGTTTCTGGGAACTTTTTATGGAAAGACAAACTAAAGAAGGTCTCTATTACGATTACTATATGCCTATTACAGCACCGGAAAATCACCGAATGAATCTTTTCGATCATCGTTACTGGAAAATTTTTTCCGGTGAAAAGACCCAAATGCATCGGTTGCCGGTGGAAGCCGACTTGGAATATTTGTTGGTAGAAGGTGCTTGGTATATTTGGCAGGCTGAGGGAGATAATGAATACCTGCATCGATGGATGAATAATTTGGAGAAAGGATTGTATTATTCGATGAACGATCCGTTAAGATGGTCGAAAAAATACCAGCTGATTAAACGCGGATATACGCTGGATACCTGGGACTTTATGCAGCTGCCCACAACTCGTGAAGAATATACGAGAGCGGGAGGGGATGTTCAGGACGGCATTTTTAATATTAACGAGAACACCCCCATGGGAATTATGCATGGCGACAACAGTGGTTTATATGCAGCATGCACCCAGTTGTCAAGAATGTATCAATCGATGGATGAACCCGGAAAAGCCGAAATATGGGCTAAGCAAGCCGAGATAATTCGCATTCGAACGAATCAGCTTTGTTGGAACGGAAAATTTTATGCCCACTTTGTTCCGGACGATCCTATGCCCTCTTACCTACACATGGACCAGAAAAATACGTTGAGTCTGTCCAATCCCTATGATATTAATCGTGGTTTGCCCACCCACGATATGGCCGTTTCTATAATTAAAACCTATCAATCTCTGAAAGAGAAAAATGTATTAAACAGTTTTGCCGAATGGTTTGGAATATATCCTCCCGTTGAACCCCATTTTGCCGATTACCAACCGGGCTCTTATATGAACGGTGGAGTGAATACTATTATTGCAGGAGAATTGGCAAAAGCCGCGTTTCAGCATGGGATGGAAAGTTACGGGGTAGATATTCTAAATCGACTGTTGGATTTAGTTCGAAAACATCATGGTGACTTGCCGGTTGCATATCGTCCTGACGGTACTGTCGATGCAGGAATACCGGATAATTGGGGACAGGCAGCAGTCATGAGTGCCTTAATTGAAGGATTGGCAGGGGTAGTGGATAGGGGTCAATTGTTTCAATCGGTTGAACTTTCACCGCGCTGGTTAGTTGCAGGAAAGGATGATGTTAAAATTACAATTCATTATCCGGCAAGTGATAAAAAGGTCAACTATCACTATCTACAAGAGAAAAATCAAAACAGAATGCAATTAACTGTGAATGGCGATCCGTTGAATTATAAAGTAAGATTGATCTTACCCATCGGTAAAATTCCTTCAAAGGTTATCGTGGATAATAAATCGGTATCGATAAAAACTGAAAAGGTAGAATCCAGCACTTATGTTGTTGTTGAACATATCCCGGAAGGGGAACATGTCATAATGGTTGAGTACAAATAAGAGTTGCGATAAACTCACAAAAGTAATTTATCGATTGTGTCAAGTCTCTGCTGCTGGGAGGTAGCATCTAGTTTTACATTCCAAGAGTGGAGGGAAAAGGGATATTTATTGCGGAATGGCAAAACAGTGGAATTGAATATGCCCCCTCAAAATACTGCAATCCTTGATAGTGAAATGGGCAATATTTTATTGAAGTAAAAATTTATTTTTTTAACATAAACAAAAATGACAAATCAGTGTAAAGTAGGAATATTATTTATTGGAGCATGCTTTTTAATTTTCTCTTTTCATGCACAGGATATGAAATGGAGGGGAAAGTCTGTTGATTTTTCTCATGGAAAGCTGATGGTGTCCGAAAACAAACGGTTTTTGGTGTTTGAAGATGGCATGCCGTTTTTTTACTTGGGCGACACGGCATGGGAACTTTTTCACCGGTTGAATAAAGAGGAGACCGAAACATATTTGGAAAACCGAAGAGAAAAAGGATTTACCGTTATTCAGGCGGTTGTTTTGGCCGAATATGACGGATTGAATACGCCGAATGCCGAGGGAGAAAGGCCGCTGATCGACAATGATCCCACAAAGATTAACGAAGCCTATTTCCGTCATGTGGACTGGGTAATTAAAAAGGCGGAAGAAAAAGGATTGTTCATCGGTCTGCTGCCTACTTGGGGTGATAAATGGAATAAGAAATGGGGGATCGGCCCCGAGATTTTTACTCCTGAAAATGCGGCATCCTATGGGGAAATTCTCGGCAAACGTTATAAAGATTCTCCCAATATCATTTGGATTCTCGGAGGTGACAGAGACATCGAAAAAGGAGTACACAAAAATATTATCCGAGCTATGGCTTCAGGTATACGCCAAGGAGACGGTGGTGCTCATTTGATTACTTTTCATCCGCAGGGAGGGCGGGGTTCTGCCGAGTATTTTCACGAGGAAGAGTGGCTTGATTTTAACATGCGGCAGAACGGGCATACGCCGAATTTCACAGGAAGTTATGAAAACACCTTGAAGGACTATAATCGTACACCCACAAAACCGGTGATGGATGGTGAGCCGCTTTATGAAGATCATCCCATTGAATTCAATGCGGAAAGAAACGGACATTCTGTTTCTGTCGATGTTCGACGCCCCCTTTATTGGGATTTGTTCAGTGGTGCTTTTGGTCATACTTACGGACATCATTCTGTCTGGCAGATGTGGCAGCCGGGCCGTGATCCGATCAATTTTCCTTTACTGCCGTGGTACGAAGCTGTTGATCAGCCCGGGGCATGGCAGATGCAGTTCGGCAGACGGTTAATGGAGTCGAGGCCTTTCCTCACACGCATTCCCGATGATTCGGTAATTGTACCCCATGATGTAAAAACTTCGGTACCCGGTGCCGGACGGTATCGTTTTGTAGCTACACGAGATAAAAATGGTTCATATGCTATGGTTTATGTGCCTGTGGGCAGGCCGTTTACGGTAAGAATGGATGTTATTTCGGGTAAAAAAGTAACCGCATGGTGGTATAATCCACGTAATGGAAAAGCACAGAAAATAGGGAATTTTTCGAATGAGGGAACCCGTACTTTTATTCCGCCACAACTGGGTGAAAATTCAGATTGGATATTGGTACTCGATGATGCAGATGCAGGTTTCAAAGCTCCGGGGAAATAGGTTAGCAAAGGGAAAGTATCCAAATAGTGTTATTGCTTTTTTATAATTTGATGATTGGGTCCCCTCCGATTACGTTATTCGGAGTAATTTTTACAAAATATTATTTGATTATCAGTAAGTTACAACTGTCAATAAATAGTCGAAAACGACTTTTTGAAGGGACTTATGATTTATTTTGAAAATGAAAACAAAATCGTTACTCTTTACTGTTGGTTTTTTTGTGGGATTTTCCGATATTGCTGATGCCCAATTTGCTGAAACACCACCCAATATTGTTTTTATACTTACCGATGACTTGGGCTGGACCGATTTAAGTTGTTACGGCAATAAATTCAACGAAACGCCGCAAATCGACAAACTGGCTGAAACCGGAATCCGTTTTACACAGGCGTATGCATCCTGCCCGGTCTGTTCGCCAACAAGGGCTTCCATTATGACGGGCAAATATCCGGCCCGTTTGCAGCTTACCAACTACATTAAAGGCGAGCGCAAAGATGAAAACTCGCCAGTGTTGCCCGCCAACTGGAAACCTTATCTCGAAGGCAGCGAAACCACGCTGCCCGAACTGCTGAAAACCAAAGGCTACGCCACCGGGATGGTGGGCAAATGGCACCTCGGTAATGCGGAAGGCCAAAATCCATGGGAACAGGGGTTTGATTATTCGAGGATGATTGGCAAAAACGGGCTCGATTATTATAACTACTCCATTTATATCGATTCGTACCAGAATGAGTTTACCGACAACGGAACAAACTATATGACCGATAAACTTACCGATTACGGTGTTGAATTTATTCAGCAAAACAGCAAAAAACCATTTTTTCTTTATTTGTCGTATTCAGCGCCACACGTTTTTATTGTGCCGCGTGGCGACAAATTGCGGAAATACTTTTTTAAATATGGCAGCTCAGAAGAAAAATTTAATCCCTATTACGCTGCCATGGTGGAGAGTATCGACGACGGAGTGGGCAGGATTATGGAAACGCTCAGAGAAAACGGCCTGATCGAAAACACGCTTGTGGTTTTCACCTCCGATAATGGCGGACTTGGATTGGATGAATTGGGCCCGACACCCACCAATCTTGCGCCTTTACGAAAATGGAAAGGCCACATTTACGAAGGGGGAATACGTGTGCCGGCAATTTTTAGCTGGCCAGAGAAGCTTCAGGCCGGGAAGGTTTCGGAAAATTATTTCAGCAGCATCGACTACCTACCCACATTTTGCGAACTGGCGGGAATTTCTGAAATTCCAGAAAATGTGGATGGTAAAAGCATCGTTCCGCTTTTATTAAAACCTGAAAAAAAGCAGGATTACGAAAGGCCGCTTTTTGGGCACTACCCGCATTTCTCGAACCAGTTGGGCCGCCCGGCCGGTTCAGTTCGAATGGGTGATTTCAAACTGATAGAATTGTATGAAACCGGTACACTCGAATTGTACAATCTGGAGGAGGATATTTCGGAATCGAATGACCTTTCGGATGCGATGAAGGCAAAAACAAACGAAATGTACCGGTTGCTGACTGAATGGCGAAAAAGTGTAAATGCACAAATGCCGGTTCCAAATCCTGATTATCAACCACCAAGTAATTGAGGGATAAAAACAAAATTGAAACGTAAATTCAAGTAAAATGAGAAATATGTATGAAAAATATTTCATAAAACGTTTTGGTACGGCAGTTATAACCGGTGTAACATTGCTGACTGCTTCGTCGTGCAACGAAAAGCAGGGAAAAACACGTCGGCCTAACATCATTTACATTATGGTCGATGACCTCGGGTACAATGATTTGGGCTGTTACGGTGCCCCGCGTATTCAAACGCCAGCTGGCTGAGCAGATGCCCGAAAAGGTGGCCGAACTGCTTCCGCTTTTCAGTCAAAATCACACGGAAAGCCCGTGGTTTACATTCATACCTTAAAAAATAGTTGAAAATGAAAAATTCTTTTTTTATTGAAGTGACAAGATTTTTTAGTGTTGCAGGAATGTTTTTACTGCTGAATTCATCCTGCACGAACCCTCAAATTAAACCGGTTAATTCAAATGCCACAACCGAAGCACGGAAATTGTTGGAGTATCTTTATTCCATCAGTGGAAAACAAATTCTTTCGGGGCAACACAATTATCCGCATGAGTTGACCCGTTCAACCGATTCCATTGTTGCAATCACGGGAAAAACTCCTGTGGTTTGGGGCACCGATCTATCTCACATGAGTGAAGCCCTGTTTGAAGAAGCTCAGCGCCAATATCAGAATGGCTCGATAATTACACTGATGTACCATCAGGTAAAACCATTTCACCATGACAGTATGGGTTTTTCTCGTAGTGTTCAGGGAATGGTAACCGACGAAGAATGGGAACAAATTGTCACTCCCGGTACCCCTTACCATGTTATGTGGCTGGAAAAAATCGACCAGCGTGCCGAATTTCTGAAGAAGTTCAGGGATGCCGGAATTCCTGTGCTTTGGCGGCCTTACCACGAAATGAACGGAATGTGGTTTTGGTATGGAAACCGCCCCGGCGAAAATGGAATTCAGAAACTTTGGAAGATGATGTATGAAAGGTATGTGAATGTACACAAACTGAATAACCTCATTTGGGTTTGGAATGCCAATGCTCCACGCGACTGGAAAGATGATGAAGCCTATGCCTATGAACTTTTTTATCCGGGAAACGATTACGTGGATGTTTTGGCAGCCGACATTTATAAAGCCGATTATAAGCAGTCGCATCACGACCAACTGGTAGAATTGGGCGGAGGAAAAGTTATTGCGTTGGGTGAAGTTGGAGTTTTACCTACCCCTGAAATACTGGAACAGCAGCCCCAATGGACCTGGTTTATGTGCTGGGCGCATTTCCCGTGGACACACAACACAAAAGAACAAGTTCGGGAATTATATAACAGCCCGCGGGTAATCACAAAAGAAAAATAAAATTTAATCAAAAAAGCAGCATAAATGTTTGCACTGATACGAAAAAGCAACGGCAATAAAATCAAAAATTTGTTATTTGTTTTGCTGATTTACACTTCAAATTCGGTCTTTGCTCAACCCGACCCCTGGATTTCCTACCCAACGGCCAATCAAACGGTTTATGGTGTTTATCATTTCCGGAAAACCTTCGATTTGAAGAAAGTGCCTGAAAAGCTGATAATCTATGTTTCGGCTGATAATCGCTACAATTTGTTTGTGAACGGGCAACGGGTTTGTTATGGTCCGGCAAAAGGCGATTTACAAACCTACAAGTACGATGTTATCGATATTGCACCTTTTTTGCGTCGCGGAGAAAACTTGCTTGCAGCACTGGTATATAATGGAGGAGAGGATAAACCGCTGGCTTTTATTTCTTCTCAAACCGCTTTTATGCTTCAGGTTGAAAATGAAAAATTTAACCGGATCAATACAGGTACGGAGTGGAAAGTTTATAAAAATCCGGGTTACAAAGTAATTTCATATGACGAAATGTTATTCGATGAGCGTTGGTTTTACGGCTTTTATGCCTGTGGCGGAGGCGATGAGGTTTTTGCCGAAAAGTATCCGTGGGGCTGGGAAACAATTGGTTTTGACGACAGCCACTGGCTCGCCGCTGAATCGCTGGAATTCGATAAACAACCCCCGTGGAACCTTGTGCCGAGGAACATTCCCTTTATGGCCGACCATTTGGTTTCCCCGGCAAAAATCAGAAAAGTAACCGGCGCCGGCATTCCTCTGGGAAACTGGGATGGAAAATCTTCAATAACGGTTCCTGCCAATACAAAAGCCGAAATTTTGGTCGATTTTGAAGTGTTGACTATGGGTTATCCTGAACTGACCGTAAATGGCGGTGCAGGCAGCCGCATACAGATAAAATATGCGGAGGCGTTGTATGAAAAGGTGAACCTTAAAGCACATCGTGATTCTGTAAATAATCTGAACATGTTTGGTGTGTGGGACATTTTTCATCCTGACGGTAAAAAACGGACATTCCGTCCGCTATGGAAGCGCTGTTTCCGGTACGTGCAGTTTAACGTAGAAACCAAAAATGAACCGTTGGATATCAGTTCATACATGCTGGAATATTCAGGTTATCCATACAGGGAGACGGCAACCTTCGAAAGCGATGATGAACGTCTGAACAAAATTTTCGAAATGTGTCAACGCACGTTGCAAATGTGCTCAGGTGAAACCTATTACGATACGCCATATTATGAGCAACTGAGTTACGGTGGTGATAATCGTCCTATTGCTGCTATTTCAACCTACCATTCGACCGATGATCGCTTGCTACGAGAGGTGCTTCGTTTATATCATCAATCGGAAAACAAGGAAACCGGCTTGTTTAAGTCGGCGTACCCTTCACGTTTTGACTTTGATATGGGAACATGGTCGATGGCGTGGATACAAACGCTGCACGATTATTATTTCATGCGGGGCGATTCGGTTTTCGTGGCGCAGTTTTACGATAAAATTGAAGGAGTTTTAAAGTTTTTTGAACGTCATCTCGATGAACGAAGCGGGTTGATTGGGACCGTAAAAAACCAGAATTTTATCGACTGGAGCATTACCCAAGGGAGCATTCCCAGGCCAAACGAAAAACGGGAAATGCAGCAGTCGGCCCTGCTGACCCTTTACTTTGCCCACACCCTCGATTGCACCTCAAAGCTTTACCGGGAAATCGGTATGGCAGAACGTGCCAGGCACTGGGAAAAACTTTCGAGTGGAATAAAGGTGGCGGTTTATACTAGTTGCTGGGACAGTAAAAAACAACTGTTTAGGGATTATGCCGACCGGGAATTATTTTCGCAGCACACCAACATTATGGCCATTTTGTGCGATTTGGTGCCACTTTCCGAACAAGCGGATTTACTGCACCGCATTTTAAATTTTAAAGGTTTCGAAGAGATAGCCAGCTCCTATTTTTCCTTTTTCCTGTTTAAAGCGATGGAAAAAACAGGGAACGAGGAACTCTTTTTGGAAAATCTGGATTTCTGGCATAATTTTATCGATAGAGGTTTAACTACTTGTGGCGAAACCGGTTTTGCTTCCCACGACCGTTCCGACTGCCACGCCTGGAGCGCCCACCCGGCTTATTACATGCTAAGTATTGTATGCGGAATAAAACCGGCAAACATCGGATTCGATGCCGTTAAAATTAAACCGCATTTGGGCGAATTGAAAGAAGTGAAAGCGGATATGCCGCATCCGAAAGGACGAATTGAAGTGGAATATAAAAAGGTAAAGAGAGGTTTACGAACAAGGATAATCTTGCCTGACGAAATAGCCGGAATTTTTGAATGGAATGGGACTATAAAAATACTGCATGGTGGAGAAAATGGATTTACTTTATAACCCGAATACTTGGAATTATTTTTCTTTATAACAAAAAATCGTAATCGAATGAAAATAATTACTTACCACTCCTTATTGTTTACAGGGTTATTTCCTGCCTTGTTTTCCGGCGGCATGTCGGCAAAGGCACAATCCCTGTCCAATCAGACGAAGGAGCGACGTCCGAATATTTTATGGATATCGACGGAAGATTTGAGTCCGCATTTGGGTTGTTACGGAGACGAAATAGCGCAGACACCCCATTTAGACAGGTTAGCAGAACAAGGTATGCGATTTACCCGTGTTTTTACGACGGCGGCTATCAGTGCACCCTGTCGAGCAGGAATCATAACAGGCATGTATCAGACCTCCATTGGATGCATGCATATGCGTACCACCGGTTACCGTCGTTCGGTGGAAAATCCGCTTGCCTTTACGGCTGTTCCGCCGCATTATGTCAAGGCGTTTACCGAGTATTTGCGTACAGCCGGCTATTATTGCACCAACAACAGCAAGACCGATTATCTGTTTGCCATAGACCCTGTTCCCGAAAGCATCTGGGATGAATGCAGTAAAACGGCCCATTACAAAAACAGACCCAACAAGAATCAACCGTTTTTTTCCGTTTTCAATTATATGGGAACACATGAAAGTCAAAACTGGGATATCGAACAGGTACAGACCGATCCGGCTAAAGTGAAGGTTCCGCCTTATTATCCCGATACGGAAATCGTTCGTCGCAACCTGGCTAAAATGTATGACAACGTTGCCCGTCTCGATTCGGTTGTAGGAGTGCTTTTGACGGAATTGGAAAAGGAGGGATTGGCGGAAAATACCATTGTTTTTTTCTGGGGAGATCATGGTGACGGACTTCCGCGATGCAAGCGATGGTTGTATGATTCCGGCCTCAATATTCCCTTGATTATTCGATGGCCGGGTCATCTTACGCCGGGATCGGTGAATGATGAGATGATCAGTTCCATCGATTTTGGTCCAACGGTTCTTTCGTTGGCAGGAGTTGCGAAACCAGCCCATATGCAGGGACGTCCTTTTTTGGGCGCACACGCTGCCCAACCGAGAGAATATGTTTTTGCCGCCCGTGATCGGGTAGATGAGTCTTACGATATGATTCGTTCGGTACGGAACAAAGATTATTTATACATCCGTAATTTTTATCTCAATGAACCGTTTTCTATCTGGGTACCGTATTTGAACAGGATGCCCATCATGCAGGAGGTGATGCGGCTCGATGCCGAAAATAAATTGAATGCCGATCAGAAAAAATGGATGGCCGAGAAACGACCGCCCGAAGAATTGTATGATGTTCGAAAAGATCCTTTTCAGTTGCATAATCTGGCAGAGGATCAGGCATATAAAGGCATTCTTTTGCAAATGCGATCTCAATTGGATAAGTGGACAATTGAAACCGGAGATATGGGTCATTTGAACGAATCGGAAATAATCGAACAAATGTGGCCGGGAGGCAAACAACCGGTAACGGACGAACCCTATTTTATTGTAAATGCGGCGGAAGACAGGGGATTGAAAAATTACCGGACAGGAGGAACGTTTTCAGAGCCGATGACGGTATCTTTTTACTGCCCCACCCAGGGAGCTTCCATTGTTTATACGATGGAAGAAGGGGATAAGCCGGCGTGGAAGTTATATAACGGCCCGTTACATTTGTCGAAGGGTACTCATACGATACGTATAAAAGCCGTTCGCTACGGATACAAAGGGAGTGACGAGGTTACGGGGCAATTTGTCGTCAAGTAGATGGATAAACCTTTAGGATGTTTACAACAACGCTATTTCTGTTTAAATGTGCGAAGCGAAAATGTACCAGAAAAAGTTTCTGTTGCATTTGTATCCGGCTAAAGGTTGTATGATTTTGACAAGAGAGATGATTATTATAGCTATTACGTTCAGTTTTAAACAAAAATGTTCTGTGATGAAATTAAATTCAAATGTTATCATGCAAAATTTTTTAGTTAGAATGAAAAGAAGTGGAGTTTTAGAATTTTTGAAGAATTTTTTTTTCTTCTTCTTCTTAGCTTTCTTAGTTTTGTTTTCTTGTTCTTCGAACAATTCTACAATAGAACCGGTCTCATTTGAAAAACCGTGGGATTCACCTTACAGGGTAAGTACAACATATAAACATCAGCTTGTTAATGAAAATGGAAATTTTCTTTATATTCTCAACAAAACGGCTTGGGCATATTTTTTATGTGAATATCCTGATAAAGTTCTTGAAAATGCAAAAAAACATGGGGCAAATGTAATAAGGGTTTGTTTAGAGGGCACTCCGTATGAGGATAGTTTACATTATGATTTGTGGCCTTGGGGTGGAACGAGAAATAATCCTGATTTTTCTACTTTTAATTTGCCATACTGGCAACAAGTTGAGGAACGAATAAAACTGGCGGGAGAGCATGGGATTGGATTTGATATTGTATTATATTTTGATTTCAAGCCAACAATTGATGACCTGGCAGTTCAGAAGAAATATTGTGATATGGTTTTAAAAAGATTATCGAAATATAGCAATATATTGACATGGGAGATAATGAATGAAGAAATATCGAATGAATTATTCCAAGATTCAATAGCAACCTATATCAAAAATAATGATCCATACAAACATCTGATAATTTCTTCCGACGGGACAACAGATGATGCACTTTGGCCGCATAAAGAATGGATGAGTATGGCAATTGTTCATACCTGTACAGGAAATCAACCGGGTTATGATTTGGAAAATTGGTATTTAAACATTGCGAGGAATATCCGACAATATGGAAAACCTGCATTCAATAATGAATCCGGTAGAGAAAAAAGACATAAAAATGATGACCCGATTCATAGGAGGAAGCAAGGATGGCTGTTTTCAAATGCAGGATGTTTTTGGACGTGGCATTCATGGGATGGTTGCGAGGGAATTAATGATGCAACGTATTTTGCGGATGGATGGCAATATTTAAAACCAATGAAAAATTATTATGAATCCATACCCTTTTGGAAATTAGAACCAACTTATACTGTATGTATTTTGAAAGAAAGCGACTTAATTTTTTCAACCATGTCTTCCCCTGAAAGAGATATATCTGTGATGTATTGTTGTACCAAACAAACTCATCAAATGGTAGAAAATGCGAAAGTTTATTTGAGAATAAAAAATGGGCTGTATACACTAAGGTTTATTAAGCCAGAAAATTTAGAATTGATAGCTCAAATGGAATTTGTGTCGGAAGGATTAAAAAATCAATATGAAATTAAATTGCCAACATTTATGGATGATTTAATTATTGAGATTACTGTTAAAGGAAGGATAGAGGAAAAAACGTTAATTGAAGGAACGTTATAAGTAGGATAAATATTTTAATCGGGACAAATTGAATTTAATTTTTTTAAATAGATGAAAGCAGGATATAAAATTGGGGTAATAATTTTTGTGTTGGGTCTTTTATTTTCTTCTTCTGCAAAAGAAGGGGGGACAATTTTATGGAATGATACGAAAGATTGGTTTCCCTTTACGCCTACCAATACGTCTGATGACGGAATTATAGGAATGCGATCGTGGCTCGATGCCCCGGCAGGAAAATATGGATTTATCCGAAACGAGGATGATAAACTGGTTTTTGGAAACGGAAAAGAAATTAAGTTATGGGGAACCAATATTTGTAGTCGGTTGCCTTTTGTTGAAGCTGCGAAAGCTGACAGTTTCGCTGATTTTCTTTCAAAGTATGGCGTAAATGCTGTGCGGTTTCACAAATTTTCGTGGTACGCTTATCACAATAATAAATCTACCGAATTCGACCCTGAAAAATTTGAGCGTTTCGATTATTTTCAGCATGTATTGCGGGAAAAAGGAATTTATTATGGGTGGTCTCATATTTACGGACATAGGGTAATGCCGGGCGACAGCAGTCGTTTGCTGGCTTATTCCGAAATAAAAAATCTCACATATCCATGGTCACATCTGAATGGTTCTACTTCCTCGCTGGTGAATTTCGCACCTGATCTTCAGCAGCTTAGTATAGATTTGACGGTAAATATGCTTAACCATGTCAACCCTTATACCGGGTTGCGTTATGCCGATGATCCGGCATTGGCTTTTATCGAATTTCAAAATGAAGACAATATTTTTTGGGCAGCAATTGAGCAATCACTCGAACAAGCTCCTACTTATCGGTCCCTTCTTTGTCGGCAATTTTCTCAATGGCTGAAAAACAAATATGGAAGCCAGCCCAAATTGGAAAAAGCATGGGGTGCCGAAAATATTCCGGCAGGAGAAACGATTGAAAAAGAAAATATTTTCCCCCGGCCGAATCATGTTTTGTTTAGTCAGGAATATGAACATGCTTTAAGGGAGAATCGCCCGATAAATACTCATATTCTCGATAAAATGCAGTTTTTGTATGAGAAGCAGTTGGAATTTTACAAAAAATTTGAAGAAGCCGTTCGTAAAACAGGTTATAAAGGTGTTTTGATCGGTTCATGCTGGCAAGCAGGATCCGGTATATCACATTTCTATAATCTTCATGCCGATTATGAGGTGGGTATGATTGACCGGCATAATTATTTCGGTGGCGGAGAAGGTGGGCATCAAATAGCTGAAGGTTTGGTGAAAAATGATTCCCATCTTTGGCAACCGGGTTCCGGATTGTTAAGTACCGGTTTGCAAGCTGTGATAGATCGGTCTTTTTCGTTGTCGGAATGGATGAGTTTGGTGCCGAACGAATGGACAGTAGAGGCAGCGCCGCTTATAGCCATTTACGGGTTAGGCTTGCAGGGCTGGGACGCTTCTTTTTCTTTTGCTACAGATATTCCGCGGTTTTCAAGGTATTTGCAATCGGAAAGCCACGGCGTTTACAACGCCACCAGTCCTTTGCACATGGGACTTTATCCTGCACTTGCGCGGATGGTTTTCCGCAACGATGTGACAGAGAGCCCCGTGATAGCTACCTGTAACGTACATATCCCTTCTTTAGCCGAAGGTAAACTCGGTTTTGTAGAAACTGTTAATCAAGGGTATGATGACAAAAGTTTTACGGGAACCGTTTCACCTGAAATGCTGGCCATCGGACGTTTCCCTGTTCAATTTACAGAGCGGTACATGGAAACGAAAATTCCTGATGTTTCGGAATACCGAAATGAGGTATCCAAAACCATTATTTCGTCAACCGGAGAGTTAAAGTGGAGTTACGGGGATAAAAACTTTGTTTCAGTCGATACAAAAGGAACCAAAGGAATAATCGGTTTTGCTCAGCATGATAAGGTTACTCTGGGCAATTGGGAAATTGAAACAGAAAATCCGTTTGCTGTTATTTTGATTACCGATCTTTCTGAAAAAGGAGACCTGACTAGTGCTGAAAAGATTTTGGTAACAGCAGTTGCCCGGGCCAGAAACACAGGGATGGAGTACGAATATATTGGCGATGACACTTTTTTAAAAAGGGTTGGAGATAAGCCGTTGTTGTTAGAACCTGTAAAAGCGACAATTTTAGTAAAGAACATGAAAAATTTCGAAGTTGTAATTTTAGATCATGATGGGAGGTTGACGAATCGTAAAACTGCGGTAAAAAATGGTGTGTTTGAAATTGACGGAAGCCGGGATAAAACACTGTATTATTTGATTATCAATAAAAGTCTCCGGTGATTTATTCTTACCGGTAAGGGGAAGGAAGGCATTTTATATATAAAAGCATCAAATTTTATGAAATAGTTTCATGAGAGCTTTTGAAAGTAAAAAGGGAATGTATGGACTTTGTGTACAGCTTCGATTTTTTATAATTTACTGAAGAAAAAAAATAGATTAATATGAAAAAAGTATTTTTGAGTTTGATTTTTTTAGGGACAATTTTTTTGGGCTTTGCTCAGCAAGATCAAAAAATTTACCTTTTGGTAAGAGCAGATGATATGGGATCCTTTCATGCGGCTAATGTAGGGTGTATTCAATCGTATCGTGAGGGGATAGTACGATCGATAGAAGTTATGCCGGTTTGTCAATGGTTCCCCGAGGCAGTAAAAATGTTAAAAGAAAATCCTGGTTGCGATGTGGGAATTCATTTAACGTTAACCAGTGAATGGAGCAATGTAAAATGGCGTCCTTTGACCCATTGTCCCAGTTTAGTCGATCAAGACGGATATTTTTTCCCGATGGTTTGGAAGAATGAGAACTTTCCTCTCCATTCTTCTATTTCCGAATCCGATTGGGAATTGGGGGAAATCGAACAGGAATTGCGGGCTCAAATCGATCTTGCAAAGGCTTATGTTCCGAATATTTCTCATCTTTCGATCCATATGGGTTTTGACGGACTTGATCCCAAAATTGGCGAATTAGTGGCCGAATTGGCTAAAGAATATGGTCTTGAGATCAATACCGAAGAACTTCAATATTTTCCCGGCTGGGGAAAAGACGTTCCAATTGAACAACGTATCGATCAATTTTGTGAGAATCTGGTAAAGCTTATGCCGGGTAAATATCTTTTTGTAGAACATCCTGCAGAAGATACGAAAGAGATGGAAACAGTGGGACATCCGGGTTATCAAAACGTAGGAAAAGACCGAGGATGGGTAACCCGTGTTTTTACGAGTGAAAAGGTAAAGCAGGTTATTCGAAGAAAGGGGATAGAACTGATAAGCTATGCTGATTTGAAAAAATAATGCGTTTGTTTATAACGGTTTTTTGTTTCGTGGTATGAATTAAGTAAAAATATAACAACATACGGAAAAGAATGAAAAGAATTTTATGGTTTATTATCTTTTTTCCTCAGTTTATAATGGCTGTTCATCCGGTGAGATGGCAAGCTCAGTGGATTATGCATCCTGAGGTAGCGCCTCAATCTCATGCAGTAGTTTTGTTCAGGAAAACTTTTGAGGTGAGCGAAAAACCCGATCGCTTTGTTATTCATGTGTCGGCGGATAATCATTATCGACTTTTTGTGAACGGGGAATATATTTTGCGCGGGCCGGCAAGAGGCGATTTGTCGCATTGGTTTTATGAATCGGTGGATATTGCCAAGTATCTTCAAGAGGGGAAAAATGTGGTCGCAGCAGAAGTGGTCAATTGGGGGCCCAACCGTTCTTTTTCTTACTTTTCCCAAATGACCTCTTTTATCCTTCAGGGGAATTCCGAAACTGAAAATATTGTGAATACCCTAGCAGGAAGTTGGAAATGTTTGCACAACAGGGCAGTTTGTCCAAAAATTGTTGACTGGATGTTTGACCGCAGTACCATTGATTTTGGGTTATATGTCGGAAATCCAACAGACAGTATAATAGGGAATCGATATCCATGGGGATGGGAAACTGCGGATTACGATGATTCAGCATGGTTGCCTGCCAAATGGGCTGACGTTGCCGGAGGGCGCGGAACTCAACATGCAGGGGGAATTCTTTATTCCGGCGGAAAGCTGTTGGTTCCTCGAAGAGCGCCGATTTTAAAAGAAAGACGCACTCCTTTTCAAAAAATCAGAAGGGTGTCAGGCATTGAAAAAGACGAAGGGTTTATCCTTAGCACAAAACCGCTCGTTATTAAACCTAACAGCAAGGTAAGTATTCTTATCGACAATGAAAAACTTAGCATGGGCTACCCCGAAATGCTGGTCAGTGGCGGGAAAAATGCGAAAATTCAGGCTATGTATGCCGAAAATCTGATTGTTAAAAATAAAGTGCCCAAAGGTAACAGAAATGAAATAGAAGGAAAATATATGGTGGGTATTAAGGATGTTTTTATTCCGGACGGCGGGGAAAACCGGTTGTTTAAACCAACCTATATCCGCACATTCAGATACATTCAGCTTGATATTGAAACCAAAGATGAAGCATTAACTCTTGATAATTATTATCATGTGGAATGTCGTGCACCGCTGGATTTGAAAGCGGAATTCAGCACGGGAAGTGAGTTGACCGACTGGATTATGGATGCCGGGTGGCGAACGGTTTCACTATGTGCCCAAGACTATTTGATGTCGGATGCTTATTATGAACAGTTACAATATGTAGGGGATTCGCGGGTACATAATTTGGTGCTCTTTACTTTGTCAGGTGATGACCGTCTCACTCGAAATGCATTGCAGCAATTTGATCAGTCGCGCATTCCCGAAGGACTGACTTTAGCCTGTTATCCAAATGCTTTTTATCTTGTTATCCCCTCTTATTCACTCATTTGGATTGATCAGATATATGATTACATGATGTGGAGAGATGATAAAGCATTTATTTCACAGTTTGAGTTGGGTATTCAGAATGTGTTGTATTGGTTTGAACAGAAAATGCAGCCGAACGGGCTGATGGGGAAAATGGAATGGTGGGGAGCACTGGCTTGGCCGAGACACTACCAAAACGGAGAACCTCCATCGATTTATGAAGGGAATAATACACTCTATACCTTGCATTATGCTTATACGCTGCGTCATGCGGCTGCCATTTTTGAATTCATGGGAAAACGGGAGAAAGCCGATTGGTGTCGTAGGCGTGCAGATCACATTTGTAATTCCGTTAATCGACTGTGCAAGAATAAAGATGGATTTTATATTGAATCCCCTCAACATTTTCAGGTGAGTCAGATAACCAATCTGATGGCTATTTTAGCCGACGCGGTTACAGGTAACGAAGCACGTTTGTTGATGGAGAGATTACTCGAACCCAAAGATTGGTTCGGACAGGTAGATTTGTTTTTGCACCTTTATCTTTTTGAAGCAATGAACAAAACAGGTTTTCAGGATCATTTTCTTTCTGAACTGACGGAATGGCAACTGATGAAAGAACGAGGAATGACCACTTTTGCCGAGGTGCCGCTTGAATGGGGAGAAGAAAACCAACGTTCAGAATGTCATCCCTGGAGCAGCTCGCCTAATTATTTTTTCTTTCGAACCATGTGTGGAATAATGCCCTTAGAACCCGGTCATAAAAAAGTGGAGATTGCACCTTTTTTTGGTGAACTCAAAAAAATTAAAGCGGTTTATCCTCACCATTCAGGGAATATCGAACTTGAATTTTATCGCGATAAGGCAGAACTAAAAGGGAAAATTTCTATTCCGAAAGGAATGAGAGCGTTCTTAAAATGGAATGGAAAGAAAATCAAACTGACAACAGGGCAGCAAGAAGTAAAGATGTAATATTTTGAATGATAGCGTAAAATAAAAATCATGATGGACAGAAAACTTTTAACAATGTTGTGTTACCTGCTGGTAATGGTCTATCCTTTTATAGGATGTTCTACCGGTGATACAAACGGTGAGGAGTCCGATCAGCAGGAAGTGCCGGAGGAAATTAGTGTAACGATCGATCGTTCCGTGAAGTATCAGGAGATAGAAGGTTTCGGTTTTTTTGGAGCGAAAGATGTATGGTGGAACAGTTCGGATCCCAATTATTTTTTTGACGATAAATGGTTAACCCAGATCATTGACGATTTGGGAATTACTGTGTGGAGAAACGAGTTGTATCCCAATAATCCTGTAGAATCCGATATATCCACGGATCCGCAGGATGGCTATTGGGGAAAACAAGAGGCAATGGTAAAAGCTTTGAAAGCTAAAGCCGATGAATATAAGGTTCCTTTAAAATATCTTCTTTCCATTTGGTCGCCGCCCGGAGAGTTCAAGATTGCTTGTTCCATGACCTGGGCAGGGGATGAGAATGCCCAACGTGGAGGAGAGCATGGATCTACTAAAAATGGCGGAACGCTGGATCCGGAGAAATACGATGAATTTGCTGATTGGCTTAAAGCCGGCTTGGATATGTACAGAACTGCAGGGATTAATGTTTACGGCTTGAGTTTGCAAAATGAACCTCTGTTCGTGGAACCTTACAATTCATGTGTTTATACCACCTACTGGTATTGCGATTTGCTTAAAAACGTGGTACCTCAGGTAAAAGAATCATTTCCAGACGTTAAGATATACGGGAGCGAAAATATGCTGGACATGGAAGGAGCTGAAGAAAATTACCGGTGGTTTTATCATATGGCTATAAAAAATGATCCTCAGGCTCTGAATTGTTTGGATGCGTTTGCAGTTCATGGATATACCGATGGGGTTCAGGCTACGGCAATTGCCAAACATAGAGATTATTGGACTCGCACGAGAGAACAATTTTCCGCCCCCACAGGTAAGCCTTATTGGATGACCGAAACATCGGGCTATATCGATAGCTGGAACGGAGACGGAAATAAACCCGGCGCCATCGATCTGGCGATTGCCATTCATGCTGCACTTTATTACGGGAGAGCCTCGACATGGGTATGGTGGCAGGGCAGTGAGTTAAGCGGAATTGGTGAGTTTTGCCTGATGAGTGGATATCAGAAAGGGAAAAAGTATTATGCTTCCAAACATTTTTACCGTTTTGTAAGACCCGGTTCCCGCATGGTCGAATTAAACTCTTCCGATGAAGAGATATTGGGTGTTGCATTTGAGAATGCCGATCTGAATAATTTTGTGGTTATTCTGATAAATCCTTCTCAATCCGACAAAACGGTAAATCTTGAAGGGAATAATATTCCTGATACTTTTGAGTACTATATTACCTCGAATAAATCGGACGAGAATTGCAGCTCGAAAGGAAATATGGGAAAAGAAAGTATTCTGTTGCCGGCCAACAGTGTAGTTACCCTTGTTAATGGGCGTTATAAAGAAGAATAAATCTTGTTAGGGTAGGTCGAAGTAAAAATCATAGAGGGATGTTTCTCTCTATGATGCAATTTAAAATCTAAATTCACAAAAAATGAAATCAAATTCAATTTTTTTCTTTTTCCTCTCTTTTGTTTGCCTCATTTTCCCTTTTTCTGTAATCAATTGTCAAGTCACGGTTTATCCGAAAATAGACGAACTTTCTACTAGCGAAATATATTCGGTTAATATCAATGGAAAGACGGTTTGGGTAGAAAAATTCGTATCTAATCTCGATATAAATAATCTTCCCGACTGGTTTAGTGATCCTGCGGTAACCCAACCCCAAGAATTGCATATGGCGAATTTTGATGGCAAAGGTAAATTAACAGTAAAAATAACGGTAAAAGAAACCCCTCGCAATGTGAAAATTAGACCGGCAAATTTAAAAATAGAACCTGTCATAAACGGTAAACAGATTTATTTTGCTTGGGAGGGTCCAGGGCAATTGGTAGTGGAAATGGAGGATATGCCCCCACTTTTTCTTTTTGCCAATCCAGAGGAAAAGGACACGCCTTCCGCCGGTGACCCTCTTGTAAGGTATTTTGGGCCGGGTATTCATCGAGCGGGATACATTGATATGAAGGATAATGAAACTGTTTACATTGCTGCCGGTGCTGTGGTATATGGAGGAATTCGTGCCAACGGTGTATCCAATATCCGGGTAATAGGTCGCGGTATTTTGGACGGCAATTATGAATATAGTCAAATGGTAAGAATTGAGGACAGCAAAAATATTTTATTTGAGGGAATAACAGTGCGAAACGGCGTAAGTTGGACCAATACCTTGATTAATTGTCGTGATGTGGAATACGATTTTGTAAAAGTAATGGGTTTCGGTCCGAGTTCCGATGGAATCAACCCGGCAGGATCGCAAAGGGTACGCATCACCAATTGCTTTATCCGCTGTACCGACGATTGTATAGCTATAAAGGCTCCCGATTACGAACATCCGGTAAAAGATATTTATGTGGCAAATAATATTATGTTAGGCTTTGCTTATGCCGATGGGATAACCATCGGATTCGAAACAAATGCCGAATATGTCCGCAATGTAGAAGTGCACAATTGCGATATTTTGCTTGCACGTGGAGGAAGTCGAGTCGATGGGCATAGCGGATTCAGCATTATTTGCGATGGTCCTGCAGTAATCAGCCATATTCTTTTTGACAATATTCGTGTCGAGAAATCCGAAATAAAATTGTTTGAGCTGCATATTACCGACGGAACGCTTTATGGCGATGATCTTCCCGGCCACATTCGGGACGTCACGGTTAAAAATGTGGAATGGTTTCATGAAGGGCCTATTGTTATTTGGGGGTTGGATGAAAATCATCGTGTGAAAAACGTGATCTTTAAAGATTGTACGGTTGCAGGGCAATCTCTCAAAGAATTGCAAGAAAAATTATTTAGAGTAAACAAATTTACAGAAAATATCATTGTTGAGTAAACATTTTGTATATTTTTGTAAAAGAGTAGTTTTATAGATTAAGAATAGCCGAAATCATGGAAAAGATAAGAACAAATTTGTTGCTGCTGATATCATGGATATTAATTTACCCTCTTCAGGCACAAGAAACGAAATGGAAGGGAAAATCTATCGATTTTTCTCATGGAAAGCTGATGGTGTCCGAAAACAAACGGTTTTTGGTATTCGAGGATGGCATGCCGTTTTTTTACTTGGGCGACACGGCATGGGAGCTTTTTCACCGGTTGAATAAAGAGGAGACCGAAAAATATTTGGAAAACCGAAGAGAAAAAGGATTTACCGTTATTCAGGCAGTTGTTTTGGCCGAATATGACGGATTGAATACGCCGAATGTCGAAGGCGAAAGGCCGCTGATCGACAATGATCCCACAAAGATTAACGAAGCCTATTTCCGTCATGTGGACTGGGTAATTAAAAAGGCGGAAGAAAAAGGATTGTTCATCGGTCTGCTGCCTACTTGGGGTGATAAATGGAATAAGAAATGGGGGATCGGCCCCGAGATTTTTACTCCTGAAAATGCGGCATCCTATGGGGAAATTCTCGGCAAACGTTATAAAGATTCTCCCAATATCATTTGGATTCTCGGAGGTGACAGAGACATCGAAAAAGGAGTACACAAAAATATTATCCGAGCTATGGCTTCAGGTATACGCCAAGGAGACGGTGGTGCTCATTTGATTACTTTTCATCCGCAGGGAGGGCGGGGTTCTGCCGAGTATTTTCACGAGGAAGAGTGGCTTGATTTTAACATGCGGCAGAACGGGCATACGCCGAATTTCACAGGAAGTTATGAAAACACCTTGAAGGACTATAATCGTACACCCACAAAACCGGTGATGGATGGTGAGCCGCTTTATGAAGATCATCCCATTGAATTCAATGCGGAAAGAAACGGACATTCTGTTTCTGTCGATGTTCGACGCCCCCTTTATTGGGATTTGTTCAGTGGTGCTTTTGGTCATACTTACGGACATCATTCTGTCTGGCAGATGTGGCAGCCGGGCCGTGATCCGATCAATTTTCCTTTACTGCCGTGGTACGAAGCTGTTGATCAGCCCGGGGCATGGCAGATGCAGTTCGGCAGACGGTTAATGGAGTCGAGGCCTTTCCTCACACGCATTCCCGATGATTCGGTAATTGTACCCCATGATGTAAAAACTTCGGTACCCGGTGCCGGACGGTATCGTTTTGTAGCTACACGAGATAAAAATGGTTCATATGCTATGGTTTATGTGCCTGTGGGCAGGCCGTTTACGGTAAGAATGGATGTTATTTCGGGTAAAAAAGTAACCGCATGGTGGTATAATCCACGTAATGGAAAAGCACAGAAAATAGGGAATTTTTCGAATGAGGGAACCCATACTTTTATTCCGCCGCAACTGGGTGAAAATTCAGACTGGATACTGGTACTTGATGATGCGGATGCAGGTTTTAAAGCACCGGGGAAATAGTTTATTCGGGGAAAAATCCTTTAATTTATATCAGAAAATTAGGGATTTAAAAATATTTGCGAATAAAGTCGGATCGAATAGGAAATGAATAAACAGCTTTTTTCCTCAGTGTCGATATATAATCGGTTTAAAAATCAATTTGGATATGTAAAGTAATCTACAAAACCATTTAAAATGAAAAAATTATTTCTTCCCCTCTTAATTTTATCTTTTTCTTTGTATTTAAATGCACAAGAATATCAACCTACATGGGAATCCATTGATAGTAGACCGGTTCCACAATGGTTCGAAGATGCAAAGTTTGGCATTTTTATCCATTGGGGAGTTTATTCTGTCCCTGCCTGGGCACCTGCAGATGCTGATATTGGGATTTATGCCAAGTATGCTGAATGGTATTGGTGGCGCATCAACGAAGCTAGCCAAGCTGGCAAACTTTTCCGGGATTATCATAATAAAATGTATGGTGAGGATTTTAAATATCAGGATTTTGCCCCAAAATGGAAAGCGAAGCATTTTGAGCCTGAACAATGGGCGGATGTTTTCAAAAAGGCAGGGGCCAGATATATTGTACTTACTTCAAAACATCACGAAGGCTTTACTCTTTGGCCTAGTGAGCAAAGCTGGAATTGGAACAGTATGGACATTGGTCCACACCGTGATCTTTGCGGAGAGCTGACAAATGCCGTAAAAGAGGCAGGGCTTCATATGGGTTTTTACTATTCGCTTTATGAATGGTATAATCCGCTGTATCACGAGAATTTCGAAAAATATGTGGATGAACATATGATCCCACAGATGAAAGATTTGGTTTTGCGATATCAACCGGATATTTTCTGGACAGACGGTGAATGGGATTATCCCAGTGAAAAGTGGAAAAGTACCGAGTTCCTGGCCTGGTTGTATAACGAATCGCCGGTAAAGGATCGTGTAGCGGTGAATGATCGTTGGGGAAAAGAAACGCGGGGAGTACACGGTGGATATTTTACGACTGAATATGACCTTGTACATGATCGTCAAGGAGTGAGCGAGGTTGAACGTCCGTGGGAAGAATGCCGGGGGATAGGTACTTCGTTTGGTTACAACCAGATAGAGGATCTGGACAATTATATGACTTCGGATGCCTTAGTGGATTTGCTCATTGAAAAAGTAGCCGGCGGAGGCAATTTGCTGCTTAACGTTGGTCCTACTTCCGATGGCCGTATTCCGGTTATTCAGCAGGAACGCCTGCTCGATATAGGTAAATGGCTTGAGGTGAATGGCGATGCAATTTACGGAACCCGCAAATGGGAGGGTTCGGCAAATAATAATATTGAAAATGTATATTTCACTAAAAAGGAAAATCATCTGTATGTGCTTTGTACAGAATTCCCTGAAAAACCGATTGCGATAAAAGGAATAAAAAACAGTGGTAAGGTGTCTTTACCTGGCTTCGAAGGTAAAGTGAAATCGAAAAAATCGGGGGATACCTTCATCATTACGCCACCGGTTTTGACGCCGCAGACCAATCCCAGTAATTATGCCTGGGTTTTTAAGATCGAAAACGGAGCTCGATAGAAGAATTTATGATTTCATTTCTCGGGGATAAATGCGGATCTTTGAAGGGGTAAACCAGCGGGCCAGTTTGAAGAGAATGGAAGATAAAATCCTATTTGTTTTGAGAGGGAGAGGAATTTGAAAAAATTAGTAGGTAAATACGATAAAATAAAATTTAATCGTTAAAAATGCATACATTGACCAAGGGAAAGTTTTTTCTTACAGGGATCATTATGATTTTGTGGAGCGAGAGCATTTTTTCACAAAATCCCATTGTACCTCCTGGAGTTTATATCGCTGATCCCACTGCGAGGGTTTGGAAGGACGGTAAAATATATGTTTATGGTTCGCGCGATGAAAGTCCGGCTTATTATTGTTCGTGGCGTTACGATATATTGGCTTCCGAGGATATGAAAAAGTGGAAATTATATCCGGATCGTTTTTCCTCCAAAGGTGAAAACGATGCTGTTCCTTACAGTGACGATTTACTATATGCTCCCGATTGTTGGTATAAGGGAGGCAAATATTATCTTTATTACTGTTTGGCCAATAATACCTTAACGGAAGGGGTCGCCGTTTCTGATTCCCCAACAGGTCCGTTTATCGAGGGAACGAACATCGAGGTTGGGAAATACCACGAAATAGATCCTTCGGTTTTTGTAGATGATGACAGACAAGGTTATTATGTGTGGGGTCAATTTAATCTGAAAATGGCCAAATTAAAGCCCAATATGAAAGAAATCGACGTTTCCTCGGTGAAAGAAAATGTGCTTACCGAGAAAGAACATTTTTTTCATGAAGGAGCCTTCCTTACAAAACGAAAAGGGATGTATTATTTGGTCTATGCTCATATGGGTCGAGCAGGAAGACCCACTTGCATAGGATATTCGACGAGTACTTCTCCTATGGGTCCTTATAAATACGGAGGTGTAATAATAGATAACGATCATTGTGATCCCGGTAATTGGAATAATCATGGTTCACTGGTCGAATATAAAGGAAAATGGTATGTCTTTTATCATCGATCCACTCATGGTTGTAAAAGTATGCGCAAAGCTTGCATCGAACCGGTTTATTTTAATGAAGACGGCAGTATAAACGAAGTAGAAATGACCTCACAAGGTGCAGGCGAACCTTTAAATTCGTTAGATGAAATCGAAGCGGAACGAACATGCCTTTTGTATGGTAATGTGCGCATCCAGGCATTTTCGCCAACTGAAGAAGAGCTGGGCAAGATTTGGAATGGGGATTGTGCGGGATATAAATATCTCGATTTTCGAAAGGGCATTACTCGAATAAAAATGCGTATTGCTCCAGGTGCGAATCCTGGTAAAATCGATATCGCTATCGATAATAGTTGGGGACCCTCCATAGGAACAATCGATGTTCCCGGAGGCGGTAATTTAAAAAATTGGCAGACGTTTACTTGCAGCGTATTACCTGTGGACGGGATCAGGGCACTATGGTTTCGTTTTAGTGGAGAGGGCGACGACCTTTTTCGTATTGACAGCTTTCAATTCGAAAAATAATAGGGAAAAGAACTTAAAGTATCTTCACTCTTTAGAGATCTTATGAACACGTCGTTTTAAAAAGATATAAACATGCAAGAATTAATAGAAGAGGTAAAAAGAATCAGTGGAAACATGGCTCGTCTGGGTTGGGCCGAATCGAATGGAGGGAATATTAGCGTGCGTTTAAAACCGGAGTTTTATCCTTATTGTGATGATTGTCAACCCAAAAGCGAGTGGCTGAATTTATCTCTTTCCTTGCCTGAAATTGGAGGGGAAAGATTTTTGGTTACAGGAACCGGTTGTCATTTGAGGAATATCGAGATATCCCCTCAAAAAAATCTTGGTGTGATAGAGCTTGATAAAAAAGGGGAATCGTATCGTTTGCTTTGGGGATATGAGCCTCAAGGTGCACCGACATCCGAACTTTCTTCCCACTTGATGTCTCATTGCCGGATGAAGATAAAATCGAACAATCAGATGTTTGCTTTTATCCATACCCATCCCACCCATATCATTGCTTTGAGCTATGTCATAGCAAACCTGAATACTCGTACGCTGACAAAATTGTTGTGGCAAAGTCATGCCGAATGTATTGTGGCTTTTCCTGAGGGGGTGGAGTTTTTACCCTGGATGATGGCAGGAAGTATGGATATAGCCAAAGCTACGGCGGATGCGATGGGGCGACGAAATTTAGTCATGTGGCAATATCATGGCATTTGCAGTGGTGGCTGTGATCTCGACGAGGCATTCGGACGAATTGAGGTAGTAGAAAAAGCGGCTGAAATTTATCTTTTGGTGCGTGCTGTCGGAGGCTTTCAACAAACGTTGAGCGACGAACAATTATTGGCAATAGCTCTTAATTTTAATTGTCCGGTAGATCAATCGTTATTCGATTAAATAGTATTCTTATGAAAAAACTTATGGTTCTTTTCGTGATTTTTATGATTTTCACTTTCACTATCGATGCGAAGGAATACTTTGTAAGATTATCCGGGAATGATAACAATCCCGGTTCATGTAAATTGCCTTTTCAAACTATTTTTAAAGCTTCTGAAGTGGCAAGCAATCATATTCACGATTGTTTTAAGGAAGGTATTGATTGCAAAGAAGTGAGTAGACATGGGATTATTCATCACAATCTTGTTCACGATGTACCTCGGCAAGCTTATTATGTGGATGCGTGGTTTGGATTGCTTGAAGATATTGAGTTTTATTCAAATACTGCTTATCGTTCCATGTGGGGTTTTGCCATAAGCGTGGAAGGTAAAAATTCCGAACTTCGGAATATCAGGTTCCATCATAATTTGATTCATCACATAACCGGTGCAGGAATTCTTTTCGGCATGTGGGGCAATAACCTTTTGCGTTCCGATATCCATATTTACAACAATACGTTTTATCACTGCGGATCGCCCCGGGTTTTTAGTGGAGGGGTCGGGAGTATCGATATTCTTTCCCAAAATTTCAGGGATGTATTCATTTATCGCAATATATGCGATAAAGGTTGGGATTACGAGATGGGTTTCACGTTTCCTCCATCTGAAGTAAAACGGGCATTAAAAGAGCGAAATTTTATAGCTGAAGAGAATTTGTTTGAATGCGTAAAGAATCGTCCTAGCCGAATGGGTCAGTTCGATGTATATGTGTATGAATATCTGCCACCCAACAATCAAATGGGTGCGCCTCTTTATAGGGATGAATTGAAATTCGATTTCGTGCCCGAAAAAATACCTGAAGTGAAGTCGTCAGGAAGAAAATGGAAATATGAACCTTCACCTTGGTTCGGTGCTTTCGAACCGATAGGAATATAATAAACAATCAAAGGTATGGAAAAATTAAAGTACATGTTGTTTTTGAGTATATTGCTGTGCTATACAAATGTTGTTTACTCTCAGGAATTTCGATTAAACCCCGGAGGGTATTTTGAAAACGAGGGAGTTGACGTGATGGCTTATGACGACATTTATCCCGAGGGTCACCAGGGAGGGGTATCGCTCATCATGCACGGGAAACGTTTGGCCACTAATGGCGATCTGCGTTTGGAGTCGACGCCTGGACAGTGGCAGCCTGTTCCCAAGCAAGGGGCTCGGCAAGTAAATCAGGGTACGAACATCATTACCGTTCATCTGGGTTATCCGGATTCCTCCAGACACCTGACCGGTTTTAATCCGATGATTTATCCCGATTTGGTGTTCGATTATACCGTCACGGTAAAAGGAGAGGGGTCGTCGGTTGTAGTAACCGTCGACTTGGATCGTCCGATACCGGAGAAGTTTTCGGGTAAAGTCGGTTTTAATCTTGAACTTTTTCCCGGTGCTCTTTTCGGTAAACCCTGGATAATGGACGAGCAAACGGGAATATTTCCCAGGCAGCCCAACGGGCCGACCCGTCACGAACCGTCCAATTTTCCTTACCGCGGCAATTTTAATCCGGAAGGGAAAGCTTCGGCAGAACAGTTGGCCGGCGACGGAGGATACAGCCCCATCATTGCGGACGACATTGTTTCCGAGCCCTATGCAGTAGGAAAATGCCTGGTTGTTTGTCCCGACGATCCATACAGCAAATTCACGATCGAATCGGAAGGGAGCGAACTTAAGTTGTACGACGGGCGCATGAACCACAACAACGGCTGGTTTGTAGTCAGGAGCGAAGTTCCCGCAGGGAAAACGACGGCAGCAATCAAGTGGGTACTCACCCCGAATGTCGTAGATGATTGGCTGTACACACCGGTAGTGCAGATCTCCCAAGTGGGATATCATCCTGCCCAACCAAAGATAGCCGTTATTGAGTTGGACAAAAGGGACACCAAGCGATATACACCTGCCCTCTATCGTATTACTACAGAGGGAGAAAAAGAAGTTTTTTCCGGTGATGGAAAGCAATGGGGTCAATTTCTGCGGTATCATTATATCAAGTTTGATTTTTCTGAAGTAAAGGAAGAAGGACTTTACCGTGTACGTTATGGGAATTCTGTCTCTTCCCTGTTTCGCATAGCAAAGGATGTATATGAACGGGGAGTATGGCAGCCGGTGTTGGAATATTTTTTGCCCGTTCAAATGTGCCATATGCGTGTGAACGAAAAATACAGGGTGTGGCACGATTGTTGTCACATGGATGATGCTCGCATGGCGCCGGTTGATTTCAACCATATCGACGGTTATGTCCAGGGGCCTTCAACGTTGACCAACTATCGTTCGGGAGATGTTGTTTCCGGTTTGAACATAGGTGGATGGCACGATGCGGGAGATTTTGATCTGCGTGTGGAGTCTCAAGCCGGGGAGGCCTATATTTTGTCGCTTGCCTACGAGGCATTCGATGTAGATTACGACGCAACATCCATTGATCAACACAAGCGGGTTACGGAAATCCATCAGCCGGACGGTAAACCGGACCTTCTTCAACAGGTAGAACACGGCGTTCTTTCTGTAGTTGGGGCTTACCGCTCGTTGGGCCGGCTTTATCGCGGAATCATTTGCAACAATTTGCGGCAATACGTCATGCTGGGCGATGCAGCTGCGATGACCGATAACGTTATCGGCAATAAAGACGACCGTTGGGTATTCACGGAAATCAACCCTTCCCGCGAACTGACCACGGCAGCCGAGTTGGCTGCAGCATCCCGCGTGCTGAAAGGTTTCAACGATACGTTGAGTGTACAGGCACTTGCCTGTGCGAAAGAGTTGTACGAGATAACGGAGGCAAATCGGGATTCCGAATCGGCCAAAATTCATGCGGCTGCCGAGTTGTATTTGACTACGGGAGAGGGGAAATACAAAGACTATCTTCTTTCCGAGGCCGAATTCATTGTTCGTAACATTGCACGGGTCGGCTGGTTTGTCGGTCGGGCAGAAAAAAAGATGAATCATTCCGGGTTTACCGAAGCTGTTCGAAAAGCAATGTACGGATTACGGGATCAAATAGATCAACAATCGGCCGAAACGCCTTACGGTGTTCCTTATCGCCCGCATATCTGGGGAGCAGGCTGGGATATCCAGTCGTTTGGTTTTCGTCATTATTTTCTTCATAAAGCTTATCCCGATATTTTCGGTCCGGAATATGTTTACGATGCTTTGAATTTCGTGTTGGGTTGCCATCCGGGAGAAAATACTTCCTCTTTCGCTTCCGGGGTAGGGACGCGGTCGGTAACGGTTGCCTATGGATTCAATCGTGCGGACTGGTCGTATATTCCGGGCGGCGTTGTTTCGGGGACAGCCTTGATTCGTCCCGATTTTCCCGAATTGCTTGAATTTCCCTTTTTGTGGCAACAGGTGGAATATGTGATGGGCGGAGGTTCTTCCCATTATATGTTTCTGGTGTTGGCAGCCGGGCAGTTGGCGGAGGAAGAGTAAACCGAGATGAAAAAGATTTTGTTTATTCTGGCATTGACGGGTATCGTTCCCTTGTTTTCTATGGCAACCGGTCGGATATCTTTCGACGAAAAAGTGCTTCGATTGGTGGAGGAAACAACAAAAGATGTAAGGGAAAATATTCTCCCGTTTTGGGAAAAGAATGCGCCCGATGTGCGGGGAGGATTTTACGGGACGCTTTTAAATGACGGAACACCCCTTCGCGATGCTCCGAAAGGGGGTGTGCTTAATGCCCGAATTCTTTGGACATTTTCCAAGGCTTATGAGCTCTTCAAAAAGGAGAAGTATAAACAATTGGCCGATCGTGCTCAGGATTATTTTGTACAATATTTCATCGATCCTGAATACGGAGGTACCTATTGGACTCTTCGGGCAGACGGGACGCCGGAGAATACGGATAAGCAGACTTATGGGATTGCTTTTGGCATTTACGGTTTGGCTCAGCATTATCGGTCCACAGGAAACAGCGAAAGTTTGCGTCAGGCAATTGCCCTTTATCACACATTGGAGAAACATGCCTACGATTCGGTCAACGGTGGTTATATCGAATCGTTTACACGAAACTGGCAGACGCCGCCACGATATGGTTACGACGGTAAAGGCATTGCTCCCAAGACCATGAATACCCATCTTCACGTGCTTGAAGCTTACACCCTGCTTTACCGGGTTTGGCCCGATTCGGTTTTGGAAAAACAATTAAGGAACCTCATCGAAATTTTTCTCGATAAGATAATCGACCGGCATAGGTGGCATCAACGGCTTTTTCTGACCATGACTTGGGAAAATCTGGAGGAGATCGATTCTTACGGGCACGATATAGAGCTCTCCTGGCTGATATACGAAGCGGCGATGGCATTAAAAGATGCTTCGCTGATTGAACGGATCAGGCCGGTAACCCTTCGTTTGGCAACTACCCAGATGAAGGAGGGGTGGACACAGGAAGGTTACCTGCTCTACGAGAGAGCAGAGGGCGAAATTCGTGGAGGGATAGAATGGTGGCCGCAGGCCGAATCGGTGGTTGCTTTTTTCAATGCGTGGGAAATAACCGCCGACCCGGCATATTTAGATGCAGCGGTTAAAACGTGGGAGTGGATAAAAACACATCTTATCGATTACGAATACGGCGAATGGTTCGGTGGTCTTTTGCCTGACGGAACTCCCAACAAAGATCGCCCGAAAGCCGATCTGTGGAAATGTCCTTACCATAACAGCCGCATGGGATTCGAATTGTTCGACAGAACACATCGATAATTAATCATCTTTTCTTGGGAGCTTAGAAAAGTTTCTGTTTCGCAAATCGTGACAAGGAGGTTCGAGTTAGAAAGTTTAAACGGATAAAAAGTGTTCATTATGAAAAATGTTTGGATTTATATGATAGGGATGTTGTTTTTCTCTTTTGCTTCCTCTGCGGGGGATGTGGCAAAATTTCACAAAAAGATGAATCCTTCCCTCACATTGTGGTACGATAAGCCTGCCGATGATTGGAACGAAGCGTTACCGGTTGGCAACGGCAGGTTGGGAGCAATGCTATATGGCGGAATTGTAAATGAAACCATTCAATTTAATGAAGAGACGTTGTGGACGGGTCAACCTCACGACTATGCCCATAAAGGGGCTTACCACTATTTGGATTCCCTTCGGGCGCTTCTTTGGGCCGGCAAACAAGAAGAAGCGCATACATTGGGCAACACATACTTCATGTCGCAACCTTTTGGTCAACAGGCATACCAACCTTTCGGGAATATTTTGCTGAATTTCCCCGATCACGCAAATGCCACGCATTATGAACGTGTTTTGGATATAGAAAAGGCCGTTTCGTCGGTTTTGTACGAAGTTGACGGTGTGAAATTCAAGCGTGAGATTTTTGCTTCTCTCCCTGCTCAGGCGTTGGTTATCCGGTTAGAATCGTCCCAAAAGGGAGCTTTAAATTTTATGGTGGGCATGGATTCGCCACATTCAAAATTTGAAGTTTCCGTTGAAGGGGATCAAATTATTTTGAGAGGTAAAGCCAATAATTACCATAAAGAAGCGGGTCCTGACGGGTATCCTTATCCGGAAAGTAAACTTATTTTTGAAGCCAGATTGAAAGTAGAAAACCAAGGAGGCCGGCTTTTGGGACACGAAACCTTCATTGAAGTTTCGAATGCGCAAAATGCCACGCTATACTTAGTGGCAGCCACCGGTTTCGTGAATTACCACGATATCGGGGCCAACCCGGAAGAGCGTTGCCGAAACTATTTGGCCGGCATGGAGAAAAAATCGTATAAGATTCTAAGGGATGAACATGTACAAGATTACCAATCTCTTTTTAATCGCGTTTCGCTCGACTTGGGATGTTCCGACATTTCCTACCGGCCTACCGATGAGCGTCTGATGTCTTTTTATGACGATGAAGACCCTAACCTGGTTTCGTTACTGTTTCAGTACGGACGGTATCTTCTTATTTCCTCATCCCGGAAGGGAACTCAACCGGCTAACCTTCAGGGTATATGGAATGATAAGTTGGTGCCGCCGTGGGATAGTAAATATACCCTTAATATCAACACAGAAATGAATTATTGGCCTGCCGAAGCAACTTGTCTTTCCGAGTGCGCCGAAGCTTTATTTGATATGGTAAAAGATCTTTCGGAAACCGGGAAAAATGTGGCAAAGGAACATTATAATCTCAACGGATGGGTTGTTCACCACAACACCGATCTTTGGCGGGGTGCTGCACCCATCAACAATGCCGATCACGGTATCTGGCCAACAGGGGGTGCGTGGCTTTGTCAGCATTTATGGTGGCATTACCAGTACGGTGGCGATCGCTATTTTTTGAAAAACGTGGCTTACCCGATCTTAAAAGAAGCATCGCTTTTTTTTGCGGGTTATCTTGTGCCTTATCCCAAAAATCCGGAATGGCTTGTGAGTGGTCCAAGTAACAGTCCTGAACTGGGGGGACTGGTGATGGGTCCCACGATGGATCATCAAATCATCCGCAATCTTTTTGCAAACACTTGTGAAGCGGCAGAAATTCTCGGCGTAGATAAAGATTTCAGTGAAATGTTGGAACACAAGAGAAAGCAAATTGCCCCCAACCGGATAGGACGGTACGGACAGTTGCAGGAATGGCTTGAAGATGTGGATGATCCCAATGAAAAACACCGACATGTTTCCCACTTATGGGGACTGTATCCGGGCGATGAGATTCATCCTTTGATTACGCCCGAATTGGCCGAAGCTTGTAAGGTAACGCTTTCACACCGTGGCGATGGGGGTACCGGATGGTCACGGGCATGGAAAATCAACTTATGGGCGCGATTACTCAACGGCGATCATGCGTTTCTTTTGCTGAAAAACCTGATGGTTCCTTCTAAAAGTGAAGAGACAAACTATCAGGATAGAGGGGGTTTGTATTTAAATCTTTTCGATTCGCATCCACCATTTCAGATTGACGGAAATTTCGGTGCTGTGTCCGGAATCGTGGAAATGTTTTTGCAGTCGCACTTGCGAGATGAAAATGGTGATTTTTATCAGGATATTTTACCTGCCCTTCCATCGGCTTTTCCTTCCGGGAAAATTTCAGGGATAAAAGGAAGAGGAGGGTTTGAATTTGATATTAGCTGGGACAATAGGGGCAAGGTTTACGTCCGTGTTAAATCCCTTTTGGGTAACAAATGCATTATTCGATATAAAAATAAAGAGGTTGAAGTGGCTCCGGATAAAGGCAAAAGTCAGGAGATTATTTTTTGAACAGACGAAATTTTTATCTCTTTTCGAAAAACGAGGTTGGCGTGTACGAAAAATTTATCCTTTTTCGGAAAACGTGCGTTAACACTGACTAACGAAATTCCTCCGTCGGATTTTCCGACGAGAGAAAAAGAAAACAGTATCCTGTTTCTGAAAATCCGACGGGCGAAAAACGGGGTTTTTTGCGTAAAAACAGCCTTAGTTTGCCGGGGAATCGTTTTTATTTGTTAAAGGATATTATCAGAAGAGCGATAAATCATAATTTTTGTATACGTCGCAAAATCCGACAGAAGATAAAAAATTTTTTCGTTCATCCCGGGAAACGATTTTTTGTTCCCTTTCGGTCCTAAATTCGTGTTAAGTCCAAATGACATACCAACTTATTTCTCGATCAATTTTTTTTAACTGCTTAATAAAAATATGAAAACAAAATTGCAAAAAAGTATTTCGGTTCTGCTTGTTGTAGCGGGGATTTCTTGTTCCGACCAATCTCCAAAAACGGAGCGACATGCAGACGCGTCGACCTTTACAATACGTCAATCCGAATTGCAGGATAAAATTCGAGGCGGCTGGGCAGGGCAGGTAATCGGTTGTACCTATGGCGGTCCCACGGAATTTCAGTGGAACGGTACGTTGATCGACGATTATGTACCTATTCCCTGGGACGACATGCGAATGTTGTGGTATTATGAGAATTCTCCGGGTTTATACGATGATGTGTATATGGATCTGACGTTTGTGGACGTATTCGAAAAATACGGTTTGGATGCACCCGACTCGCTTCACGCCTTGGCATTTGCCCACGCGGGATACCCGCTTTGGCATGCAAACCAGGCTGCACGTTACAATATCTTGAACGACATTATGCCCCCGGCATCAGGATATTGGAAGAATAATCCCCATGCCGACGATATCGACTTTCAGATAGAGTCCGATTTTGCGGGATTGATGTCGCCGGGCATGATAAATTCTGCGGCCGGGATAGGATGGCGTATCGGGCATATCATGAATTACGGTGACGGGGTTTACGGCGGTATCTATGTTGCTGCCATGTATGCACTGGCATTTGTTTACGACGATATCGGCTTCATTGTAGAAGAAGCCTTAAAAGTTATTCCTTCCGAAAGCGATTTTCATCGGTGCATTTCCGATATCATTCGATGGCACAAACAATTTCCCGATGATTGGAAACAAACATGGTTTGAAGCGCAGAAAAAGTGGACGCACGATATCGGTTGTCCCGACGGCGTTTTTCGACCTTTTAATATCGATGCCAAAATCAATGCTGCTTATATTGTAATCGGGTTGTTATATGGCAAAGGTGATTTTGGAGCAACAATCGATATCAGTACCCGTTGTGGTTACGATTCGGATTGCAATCCGGCCAGTGCCGGTGGAATTCTCGGTGCTATGCTTGGCTACGACAAGATTCCCGATTATTGGAGACAGGGGATCGAAAAAGTGGAAGACATGAATTTTCAATATACCGAAATGTCTCTCAATAAAGTATATGAAACCGGTTATCGGCATGCTGTTGAAATGATTAAACGAAACGGAGGAAAGGAGGAGGGCGACAAAATGGTCATAAAATATCAGGAACCCCGGGTTGTTCCGTTTGAAACAGCTTTTGAAGGTTTATTTCCCACAGAGCGGAAAAGACTCGGCGTCGTGTTATCGAAAGAAAATCCCGAAACATCGTTCGAAATGACGGGTTGCGGTTTCGTAATAACAGGAGAGGCCGTTAGGGAAGCCTCAATGGGCGATGCAATTTTGGAAGTGGATGTCATGGTTGACGGAAGGTTGTTGGAGACAGTCAAAATGCCTACCCAATGGTTGGTTCGCCGACTTGAGGCAGCATGGAATTACGATTTATCGGAGGGGAGTCACACTATTTCCCTGAAAGCACAGAATATTCCTGAGGGTTATCGTATTCATGTTGGCGATGTGGTATTGTATTCGACTATCGATCCCGGGAAACGGGTTTATTTTTAAAAATGTGGCAACAAGAGGAAAAATTGCTTCCGGGATGCCAAAAAAAGGAATCGGATATCTATTATCTTGAAGCCGATTATGAGCGTCGGAAAGCGATTATAAAGGAACATGAGACCTAATATTCGTTTCAAAGGGGCTTTATTGGTTTGTGGCTAACGATCCACGAGTACCCCGAGAGATACAAATCCGCATGCAACAATTGCTTTTATTTCCCTCCGAAAGTAAATACTATTGGGATGGCCTCGGGAGATTTGATGGACGTTTCTCCCACCATCACATTAGGTCGGAGTTTAACGGTAACTTTTGTTTCGTCGGGAGAAATGCCCAAAAACGAATTCAAGACGTTAGCAACCCGTTGTTGCGAGTATCGATTCATTAATTTTTTGAGATCTACTCCAATATTCAAATCCACAACTGCTGTTTGTTCGGACTCGATACGAACAGGAATGTCCATTTTTCCATTTACGAATTCCAAATCGTTGATTTCAATGGTATAATCAAGCGCATTAAGAAATGCGGGGGTCTTGTTGGGATTCATTACGTTCATTTTCAGTGTCATGTTAAAGGGAATGGTTTGCAGATTACCTCCTCCGGCCAAAATGGTGGCAATAGAAGTTAAGTTGGCTAGCGACATGCCCGACCCGTTGCCCAAGTTTATACCTGCTAATTGAATATTCTCGACAGAGTTGTAGGTATATTCGCATTGCGAAAAATTGGAGGTTTTGATTAGGCGGTTCCACATATTGCATCTAGAGAAAAGTACAATGATCGATA
>ERZ795062.270-NODE-270-length-46594-cov-17.910054_pt1 | contig 46594 bp, 37 predicted proteins | sample MGYA00375146_ERZ795062 | MGnify/ENA primary metagenome ERZ795062 (study PRJEB30191, sample SAMN05720281) | activated sludge metagenome | isolation source: Anaerobic digester | place: USA | collected 2015-07-16 ...
TATTTTAATTTGAAAATATTCACTAATTTGTGGTAAAATTGACCTAAAATAATTTAAAAATATTATCTAATTTAATTTGAAAATTTACAGTAAGCCTTTTATCACATAGCATGAATGACCCCAAGTAACTGGTAATATAATATGAAGTATTTTAGTTTTAGCAAGTCACTATAATAACATTTGAGGGTAATAATTCTACGTACAATGGGCAGAGCCGGCTTATAACTCTCCTGTATCTTGGGCTGACCGGTTACCGGGACGGTATTTGCATACAACAAAAGAAGAAGTGGCATTATTTGTTGAACAACGGAGGATTATATGGTAAGAAGAATGGAGATAGTAGGTGAGGATTATTAAGTATATGCATATAACAGGGAAACTAAAGAAGTAAAACTTTATTATGCAGCACTGGAAGATGAGGATGACATAAGATATACTCCAATACCGGCACTAAAATGGGATGAATTTTTAATTGACGTTGTTTATTTTAATGATGAAGGCGGCTGCGGATGGCCCAGTATGGGCAGCAGATTTATTATGTGGACTACCAGTGGAAAAGCTTACGCCTACGACAGAAAAAAGGATTATATAGTAAAGATGTCTGATGAGTATAAAAACTATGCAAAATTTACAAACAACAATTATATTGTATGGATAACGCCAACGGAAGAAGAAAAGCGGGAAAACGCACCAACAATTTCTATGTTAAATATTGTTGAAATTGATGACATTCCTTAAAAAGTGAAATAATTTATAAATGTGAAATGCAAAACTAAAACGGGATGTGATTTAGTCACTCCTGTTTTTATTTTTTAATTTTGAACTAACATACTAAAACAGCATAAAGGATATTGTATACAATCCGCCTATTATTTTAAATACACATAAAACCTTGCAAATGCTTAAATACCGATATGTTAAATTATTTGGAAGTTAAACAATATTGATAAAATGTATTGAATGTTTTGCGTATATTTGTTATAATAAGCAGGGTTATTGTTAAAATGTTAACATACAATTTTTGAAAACAAAACTATCGTCTGTTAGGGGGTTATTGGAAATGAGCACAAATAATTGCTGCTGCTGTGGCGCTAAAGATGTAAGAGATGAAAAGCTCCAGGAAATTATTGAAAAGTATAAGGATACTAAAGGGGCTTTAGTTCCGGTACTTCATGAGGCACAAGAATTGTACGGGTATCTGCCAATTGAAGTTCAAAAAAAGATCTCAGAAGGTCTTGGAGTTTCACTTTCTGAAATTTACGGAGTAGTAACATTTTACACACAGTTTTATTTAAATCCAAAAGGAAAATACAAAATTAATATTTGTATGGGAACAGCTTGTTATGTAAAGGGAGCAGGACAGATTCTGGACAAATTCAAAGAACTGCTAGGTATTGATGTAGATGAATGCACAGAAGACGGGATGTTTTCTTTAGAAGCTTGCAGATGTATAGGAGCATGCGGATTAGCACCTGTTATAACAATTAATGATGATGTTTATGGAAGACTTGTACCAGAAGATGTTGAGGGAATTATTAAGAAGTATAAAGAATAATGAGGGACTTATCTTTACACATAATGGACATAGTACAAAACTCACTTTCTGCAAAAGCAGATAAAATTGATATAACAATATGTGCCCATACAGATGCTGACTTATTGGAGATAAAAATAAAAGATAACGGCGTTGGAATGGATGAAGAGTTTTTAAAAGACGTGAAAAATCCTTTTAAAACAACCAGAACAACCAGGAAAGTGGGGCTTGGTATTTCCCTCTTTGAAGCATCTGCAAAAAATGCTGACGGGGAACTTATTATAGATTCTAAAAAAAATGTGGGCACAGAAGTTAAAGCTTATTTTAGAATATCTCATATTGACAGATTACCTTTGGGGAATGTAGCTGAAACTTTGACAACTCTTATAATGGCACAACCTCATATTGAATACAATCTGATAATTGACAATAAAAAAAAGCAGTTTGAATTTAGTACACTTGACATAAAAAAGACCCTTAAAGATGTGCCTATTACCCAGTTTGAAGTGATAAAGTGGATAGGCGAGTATGTAAATGAAGGAATAAAGACTATTTTTGGAGGTGTATTGGATGAAATCCATAGCTGAATTAGAAGAGATAAGAAAAAAGACTTTAGAACAGATTAATTTAAGAACAGCAGAAAAGGAAATGAGAATTGTAGTAGGTATGGCTACATGCGGTATTGCTGCGGGTGCAAGACCTGTGATGAACGCTTTTATCAGTGAACTTTCTAAAAGAAATATAAATAATGTGTCTGTAACAATGACAGGTTGCATAGGAACATGCAGGCTTGAGCCTATTGTTGAAGTAATAGACAAAGAAGGAAATAAAGTAACTTATGTAAATATGACTCCTGAAAAGGCAGTACGTGTTGTTGCAGAACATATTGTAAACGGAAGAGTATGTATTGATTACACAATTGGAGAAGCAGAAAAAGAATAATGTGTTTTATTTTGTAAAGGAGGGTTCAAAATGCAATTATATAGATCACACGTTTTGGTTTGTGGCGGAACAGGTTGTACGGCTTCAGATTCTGTCAAAATCATAGAAGAACTGGAAGTGCGGATAAAAGAATTCAACCTTCAGGAAGAAGTTAAAGTGGTAAAAACAGGTTGTTTTGGACTTTGTGCAGAAGGTCCCATTATGGTAGTGTATCCTGAAGGTGCAATGTATACAATGGTCAAAGTTGAAGATGTGAAGGAAATAGTTGAAGAGCACTTATTAAAGGGAAGGATTGTAAAAAGACTTCTTCAGGGTGCAAAGGCTGAAGAAGATGCATCTATAGAAGAATCTGACTTTTTCAAAAAGCAGATGAGAGTTGCACTTAGGAATTGCGGTGTAATAAATCCTGAGAATATAGATGAATATATTGCTTTTGACGGTTATAAAGCTTTAGCAAAAGTTTTGACTGAAATGAAACCGGAAGAAGTTATTGAAACTATAAAGAAATCCAATTTAAGAGGAAGGGGCGGCGGAGGCTTCCCTACAGGACTAAAATGGGAGTTTGCAGCAAGGCAGGAAAGCGACCAGAAATATGTTTGCTGTAATGCTGACGAAGGGGACCCGGGAGCGTTTATGGACAGGAGTATATTAGAGGGAGACCCTCACAGTGTTATTGAAGCAATGGCCATCGCTGGTTATGCCATAGGTGCAAATCAGGGGTATATTTATGTAAGAGCTGAATACCCTATTGCTGTAAATAGGCTTAATATCGCCATTAAAGCTGCAAAAGAGTATGGACTTTTAGGAAAGAATATATTTGGCACCGGTTTTGATTTTGATTTAGAGATAAGGCTTGGGGCAGGAGCTTTTGTGTGCGGTGAAGAGACTGCTCTTATGACTTCTATAGAAGGAAACAGGGGAGAGCCAAGACCAAGACCTCCATTTCCTGCAGTAAAAGGTTTGTGGGGCAAACCAACTATATTAAACAATGTTGAGACTTATGCAAATATCCCGCAAATTATTTTAAAAGGACCTGAATGGTTTAACAGTATAGGTACAGAAAAAAGTAAGGGTACCAAGGTATTTGCTATAGGCGGAAAAATTAACAATACCGGTTTGGTTGAAATTCCAATGGGAACTACACTGAGGGAAGTTGTATATGAAATCGGAGGGGGAATCCCTGGGGGTAAAAAGTTTAAAGCAGCGCAGACAGGTGGACCTTCTGGAGGATGTATTCCGGCAGAACATATCGATGCACCCATTGATTATGATTCATTAATCCAACTAGGTTCTATGATGGGTTCAGGTGGACTTATCGTAATGGATGAAGATACCTGTATGGTAGACATTGCGAAGTTCTTCCTGGAGTTTACTGTTGATGAATCCTGCGGAAAATGCCCGCCATGCCGTATAGGTACCAAGAGAATGTATGAAATATTAGAGCGTATCATAGATGGAAAAGGTGAAGAAGAAGATATAGAAAAACTAGAAGTGCTTGCTAAAAATATAAAAGCTTCAGCCCTTTGCGGACTGGGACAAACAGCTCCAAACCCTGTTCTTAGCACATTGAGATATTTCAGGGACGAATACATTGCTCACGTTAGGGACAAGAAATGTCCGGCAGGAGTATGTAAATCAATGATGAAGTATGTCATTAATAATGAAATATGTAAGAGCTGTGGTATATGTGCAAAACAATGTCCGGTTTCAGCAATAAGTGGAGACAGGAAAACACAAACACCTTATGTTATAGATCAGGAGAAATGTATAAAATGTGGTGTTTGTATGGAAAAATGTCCGTTCAAGGCTATCTTTAAGAATGTTTAGTGAAAGGAGAGGTTTTAGAATGCAAATGGTGAACATTACGATAGATAACCAGAAGTTGCAAGTGCCAGCTAATTACACTATTTTAGAAGCTGCAAGAGAAGCGAATATAGAAATACCTACCCTTTGTTATTTAAAAGATATAAATGAAATAGGTGCTTGCAGAATGTGTGTGGTGGAAGTAAAAGGGGCAAGAAGCCTTCAGGCTGCATGCGTGTATCCTGTTTCAGAAGGATTGGAAATATATACTCAGTCTCCAGCAGTAAGGGAAGCTAGAAAAGTTACACTGGAACTGATTTTATCAAACCATGATAAAAAATGCTTAACATGTGTAAGAAACGGGAACTGCGAACTTCAAAAATTATCTGAAGACCTTAACATTAAAGATATTAGATTTGAAGGGGAAAGCGGCAACTATTCCCTTGATAACTTTTCACCATCAATTGTAAGAGACCCAAATAAATGCGTATTGTGCAGACGCTGTGTAAGCATGTGCAAAAACATACAGAAAGTTTCTGTTATAGATACAAATGAAAGAGGATTTAAGACAATAGTTGCTCCGGCATTTAACAAATCATTAAATGAAGTTCCATGTACTATGTGTGGACAATGTATTAATGTATGTCCGGTTGGAGCTCTTAAGGAAAAAGAAGATATTGACAGGGTATGGGAAGCTTTAGACAATCCGGAACTGCATGTCGTAGTTCAGACAGCTCCGGCAGTAAGGGTTGCTCTTGGAGAGGAATTTGGAATGCCAATTGGTTCCAGGGTTACAAGCAATATGGTTGCAGCTTTGAAACGCTTAGGATTTGACAAAGTGTTTGACACAGACACTGCAGCTGATTTGACTATAATGGAAGAGGGAACAGAATTAATTGACAGAATTAAAAACGGAGGAAAATTGCCTCTCATAACTTCCTGCAGCCCAGGATGGATAAAGTTCTGTGAGCATACCTATCCTGAGTTTATAGAAAATCTTTCAAGCTGCAAGTCACCGCATGAGATGTTTGGTGCAGTGTTAAAGTCTTACTATGCAGAGAAGGAAGGAATTGATCCTTCTAAAGTATTTGTTGTATCAGTTATGCCATGTACTGCAAAGAAATTTGAAGCTCAAAGACCTGAACTTGCTTCTACTGGATTTCCTGATGTAGACGCAGTTTTAACTACAAGGGAGCTTGCAAGAATGATAAAAGAGGCTGGAATTGATTTTAAACAGCTTCCGGAAGAAAACTTTGACGACCCAATGGGTGAAGCTACAGGTGCAGGGGTTATATTTGGTGCTACAGGAGGCGTTATGGAAGCGGCTCTTAGAACTGTGGCAGAAATCCTGACAGGTAAGTCCATTGAAGATATTGAGTACAATGAGGTAAGAGGTGTAGAGGGAATTAAGGAAGCTACCATTGAAGTGGCAGACCTTAAACTAAAAGCTGCTGTTGCTCATGGGCTTGGCAATGCAAGAAAGCTTCTTGACAAAATTAAAGCCGGAGAGGCAGAGTACCACTTTGTTGAAATAATGGCATGTCCAGGCGGATGTGTTAACGGTGGAGGACAGCCTATACAGCCTTCAAGTGTAAGAAGCTGGACTGACCTAAGGGTTGAAAGGGCTAAGGCAATATATGAAGAAGACAGAGCTTTGCCTATTAGAAAGTCCCATGAAAATCCAAAGGTAAAAATGCTGTATGATGAATATTTCGGAGAGCCTGGCAGTGAAAAAGCACACAAACTCCTACACACACATTATGAAAAGAGAGAGAATTATCCGTTGGATAAATAAAAATTCAAATAAAATTCCAATTTAATAAATATAAAGAACGGTAATTTTAAGGTGAGGTGGGGTTTTTACTTCACCTTAAATTTTTATTTTTACCATCTATTGAAGTTATGCCGTAATTATATTAACATTAAATTAAGAAGAATTTTCTACTTTTTTAAGTTGCTTTTTATTTAGGTATAGTCAAAAATTATAATTTTAACTGTAATTTAAGGGGGAAAATATGTTTAAAAAAATTTCAACGGTACTTATTTTTATGTTTTTATTCACATCTTTTATGTTTAACACTGTATTAGGTGAAGATTCAGATGAAGCGGCTGTAGAGGGTTTTATATTAACAATCCCGTCAGGCAAAATCGGGGATATTGACGGGGATAAAGAGGTAAATTCTATAGATGCTGCAATTTTAAAAAGGTATATAATAGAAGCCATTTCAAAACTTCCTGCAGAGGATGAAATGTGGGTGGCTGATGTAAATGGGGATGAGGAGATTAACTCAATAGACTATGCCCTTATATCCCAGTATATTCTCCACTATACAGACCAGTTTCCAAAGGAAGAAAGAAATGATTATATACAGGTTGAGTGCGGTATATCACACACAGTAGCATTGAAATATGACGGAACGGTGTGGGTTTGGGGAGACAACACCAACAGAAAATTAGGTATAGAAGAAGGAGCAAATATTACCAAACCTTTCAACATCAAAGAACTTCAAGATATAGTTTTGGTGTCAACAGGGGACGAACATTCCCTGGCACTTAAAAAAGACGGTTCTGTGTGGGCATGGGGAAGAAATGTTGATAACCAGCTGGGGGACGGGACAAATATAACAAGAAGGGTTCCTGTAAAGGTTGAACTGGAAAAGATAGTGGGTATAGCTGCCGGCGGAAATTTTTCCGTTGCACTGAAAAATGACGGAACGGTGTGGACATGGGGCGGCAACAGAAGGGGGCAGCTTGGAGACGGTACAACTTCCCAAAAAGCTTTTCCTGTAAAAGTAGAAGGCTTAAGCGGGGTAAAGAAAATAGCAGCAGGATACGACCATGTACTTGCTTTAAAAGAGGACGGAACGGTATGGGCATGGGGTTCAGGGGCTTTTGGACAGCTGGGAAACGGTTCTGAAGACTTAAGTACTGTTCCTGTAAAAGTAAATAATCTTACAAAAGTAAAGGATATATATGCAGGAAAGAATGTATCTTTGGCTTTAAAAGAGGACGGGACTTTGTGGCTTTGGGGAAATAATGACTCAGGCATGATGGGGGATAATTCTAAGGACTTTTATAATACTCCCAAAAAATATGAACATATAGAAAACATCAAAAAGGCTAATATATCTCAATCTTACATAGCTGTTTTAAAAAATGACGGAACGGTTTGGACATGGGGATATAGTGAAAAGGGTGCTCTTGGAAACGGAAGTACCGAAATTAGCAGTTTGCCAGGCAAAGTTGAGGATTTGTCTTCAGTAAGGGCTTTATCTGCAGGTGAAAACCATATGGCTGTAATAAAATCCGATGGCTCCCTGTGGTGCTGGGGGGATAATAAATATGGTCAAATGGGTAATGGCACGGGGAATTTTGTAAATGTACCTGTGAATGTACCTGATATTTCTAAAATTACAAAAGTAGTGACAGGGCTAAGGCATGTAGTGGCACTGGATGAAGACGGAAATTTATGGGGATGGGGAGACAGTTCAAGTCTTCAGTTAATAGACAGCATTGACTCTAATATAGTGGATTTTCCTCACAAAATAGAGAGGGAATCATTGGTAGCTGACATTGTTGCAGGACCAGGGCGTACAGGCGTAATCAGGCAGGATGGGACTGTTATGCTTTATGCAACTAAAGGTTTTTCAGATAATCAGATAAAACCTTTGGAAATTGAGTTTTTTAAAGACTATAAAAAGATAGGAATAGGAGATAAACATATAGTTGGAATAGCTGACAATCAAAAAGTATATTCTTCCGGGGACAGCTATTGGGGGCAATTAGGAAACGGATCTCAAAACCACCACAACAATTTTGGGGACAATTTCAACACCAGTGTGGAAGTAAGCTATTTAGAAGGTATAATAGACATATCCACAGGTAAAGACCATACAATAGCCCTAAAGGAAGACGGGACGGTTTGGGGCTGGGGGGTGAATTTAAACGGCGAGCTGGGCAATGGGTTAACATCTCATATTAGCTTAGTTCCAACCCAGGTGCTTGAGGTGGAGGATATTGTTGCAATATCTTCCGGCATGTATCATGTATTGGCTTTGAAAAAGGACGGTACAGTGTGGGCTTGGGGAAGAAACAGTTCAGGTCAGCTTGGAAACGGAACAACGGCATCCAGTGTGCGTACCCCCGTTCAGGTAAAAGGTCTTGACAATGTAGTTGCCATAATGGCGGGAAAAAGCCATTCCATGGCCATAAAAGCAGACGGTTCAGTTTGGGTATGGGGGGATAACACTTTTGGCCAATTAGGGGACGGCACAAATGAAAACAAGCTTCTTCCTGTGGAAAATGAAAAATTAAAAGGTGCAAAGCTAATATCGGGAAAAGGCGATTTTACAATAGTTTTAAAAGAAGACGGAAGGCTTCTTAGCATGGGCGACAACAGCTTTTCCAATTTAGGAATAGGAAGAACGGATATAGTAACCCGGCCGGTAAAGGTTTATTAATTGGAGGTTGGAAGTGGGAGGTGAGAGGCTGGATTTTCCACCTATCACTTCTTGCTTCCCACCTCTAACATCTAACCTCTAATTTCACATCGCTCTGTGGAAAGTCCTTGCTATTACTTCAGACTGCTGCTTTGGAGTAAGTTTAATAAAGTTAACTGCATATCCTGAAACCCTTATGGTCAGCTGCGGATAATTTTCAGGTTCCTTCATTGCCCTTTCAAGGACAGCCTTTTCAAGAACGTTAATATTAATATGGTGTCCCCTTTGGGCAAAATATCCGTCTAATATTGCAGCCAGATTTTTAATTCTGGAGTCAGTATCTTTTCCCAAAGAGCCGGGTACAAGGGTGGTTGTGAGGGATATCCCGTCTTTGCAGTATTCATAAGGAATTTTTGCCACAGAATTCAAAGCTGCCAAAGCACCTAGTTTATCTCTTCCGTGCATTGGATTTGCACCTGGTGCAAAAGGCTCACCTTTTTTCCTTCCGTCAGGGGTGGCGCCTGTTTTCTCACCATAAACAACATTTGAGGTAATGGTGAGGATTGAAAGGGTGTGTTTTGAATTTCTGTAAGTGGGGCATTTTTTTAATTCAGTATAAAAATCCCGCACTACAGAAACTGCAATGTTGTCTACCCTGTCATCATCATTTCCGAATTGAGGGTAGTCACCTTTTATCTCAAAATCCGTTATAAGACCTTTTTCATCCCTAATGGCTTTAACATAAGTGTATTTAATGGCACTTAAAGAGTCAACGAGAACAGAAAGACCTCCCAGACCAAAAGCCATAAATCTCTGGACTTCTGTATCGTGAAGTGCCATCATAAGCCGTTCATATGCGTATTTGTCATGCATATAGTGAATAATGTTCATAGTATTTACATATAATTTAGCAAGCCATTTTTGCATATGCCTAAACCTGTTCATAACTTTGTTGTAGTCTAAATATTCATCAGGGTAAGGTTCCATTTCAGGGGCAACCTGCTCACCTGTTATTTCGTCCCTTCCGCCGTTTAAAGCCAAAAGAAGAAGCTTAGGAAGATTGCAGCGAGCTCCGAAAAACTGCATGTCTTTACCTGTACGCATAGCAGATACACAGCATGAAATGCTGTAGTCATCCCCAAAACCGGTTCTCATAATGTCATCGTTTTCATACTGGATTGAACTGGTTTCCATAGAAACTTTAGCACAGAATTTTTTAAAGTTTTCCGGCAACCTGTGAGACCAAAGTATCGTAATATTTGGTTCAGGAGCAGGGCCTAAATTAAACAATGTTTGAAGAAAACGAAAAGAAGTTTTAGTAACCATATGCCTTCCGTCTTCACACATCCCAGCTATTGATTCGGTTATCCATACCGGGTCACCTGCGAACAATTCGTTGTATTCAGGGGTTCTAAGGTGTCTTATCATCCTCAGCTTTATAACAAATTGATCAATTAGCTCCTGTGCTTCAGTTTCTGACAAAATCCCTTCTTTTAAGTCCCTTTCAATATATATATCAAAGAAAGTGCTTACTCTGCCTAGTGAGTTTGCAGCTCCATTGGTTTCCTTTAGTGCACCGAGAAATGCAAAATACGTCCACTGAATGGCTTCTAAAGCGTTTTGGGCAGGTCTTCTGATGTCACATCCGTATTCTTTAGCCATTTGGACAAGTTCATTTAAAGCTTTGATTTGCTCAGAAACTTCTTCCCTTAGACGTATTGTTTCTTCTGTCATATCCATATCCAGAAGTCTGTCTAAATCCTCTTGTTTTTTATTAATAAGCTTGGTAACGCCATAAAGGGCAACCCTTCTATAGTCTCCGATAATCCTGCCCCGGCCGTAAGCGTCAGGGAGACCTGTAATCACTCCGCATCTTCTTGCAAGTCTCATTTCTTTTGTATATGCACTAAATACACCTTCATTATGTGTTTTACGGAACTTATTAAAAACTTCATCAATTTCAGGAGATAATTTATATCCGTACCTTTCGCAAGCCTGTTTAGCCATCCTGATACCGCCAAAAGGAATAACAGCCCTTTTTAGGGGACTATCTGTTTGGAGTCCTTTAATTAGTTCATTTTCTTCATCAATATATCCCGGCGGGTGGCTTGTGATACCGGAAACTGTATGGATGTCAACGTTTAGCACTCCGCCTTTTGAATGCTCTTCCTTAAGAAGCTCTTTGCACTTGTCCCATAGTTTTTCTGTTTTAATACTTGGGGAAGCCAGAAAACTTTCATCCCCTTCATAAGGTGTATAATTTTTTACTATAAAATCACGGACATCAATATTTTCCTGCCAGATACCAGGTGTGAAGTTTCTCCATGCCCTTTCAGTCATAATATCCCTCCTTTTCTAAATCCTAAATTTAAAGTTCCCTCTCAAAACAAAAACCACCTGAGCGCTAATAATGCCCAGGCGGTCGGCAACCTTTAAAATCATACTCCCTTGTGGTAAACTCCACTTCCGCCAGTCGTATGATTTTGAACCACATTTAAAATTTATTATATGCATTTTTTTATATTTTACTTAGCAAAACATAAAAAAGTCAATGTTACTTTTTAGCTAAAACTTTTTTCAATTTTGCAAATCTTGGCAGTCCGTCTTCTTTTGGAGGAGCTGATTCTCCTTGAATTAACGGAAGAGCATATTTAATAAAGTCTTCTGTAACCCCGTTTCCTTCTTTGTTTATCCACTCTAATGGGAATTTCTTTTCTGTGTTTGCCACTTCATCTAATTTAACAAGCTTGGTTTTGCATTTGTATTCGCTGCCTTCTTCCCTTTCAAAAGCAACCATGTAGTCGGTTTTTCCTTCAACTGCGTATTTAACAGCCATTTCACCAGCCATATATGCTTCATTTACATCTGTTAGCGAACCAATATGGGAAGCACATCTTTGAAGAAGGCTGAATTCAATTCCGCGTACTTTGGTATTTAGTCTTTGCTTAACGGCATTAGCCAATATAGCAGCCGCACCACCTAGCTGGGCATGTCCGAAGGAGTCTTTTGAAAGCTCTGCTCCCATTTCTGCAATGTAACGTCCTTGTTCATCTTTACAGCCTTCTGAAAAAGCAACTAAAACCTTTCCGGTTCTGTTGTAAACTTCAGCTACTTCATCAAGGAATTTTTCCATACTGAATGGAATTTCAGGAAGATAAATCAAATCAGGACCGTATCCTTTGTATGAAGCTAAAGCAGATGCAGCTGTAAGCCAACCAGCATTTCTTCCCATAATTTCAAATATTGTTACCATACCTGTATCATAAACCCTTGCGTCAAGGTATACTTCCATTATGGATGTTGCAACGTACTTTGCAGCACTTCCGTAGCCAGGACAGTGGTCTGTTGCCCATAAGTCATTGTCAATTGTCTTAGGAACACCCATAACCCTGCATTCGTATCCGGCTTTCTGCATGAATTTGCTTACTTTATTGCAGGTATCCATAGAGTCGTTTCCGCCGTTGTAGAAGAAATACCTGATATTATATTTTTTGAAAACTTCTAAAAGTCTTTTATAATCAGTATCGTCTACATCAGGGTCTGCCAGTTTATATCTTACTGAACCAAGAGCAGATGAAGGAGTGGTTTTTAAAAGATCCAACTCGTACTTATCTTCTTTACTCATGTCATAAAAATTTTCTTCCAAAATACCTCTAATTCCATGGGCAGCACCATATACCTCAGTTATACAGTCTTGTTTTAAAGCTTCTTGTATAACACCTGATGCACTTGCATTGATAACTGATGTAGGTCCACCTGACTGACCAAAGATACATGCACCTTTCAATTTACTCATATTAAAAACCTCCTGAAAAAATTAATATACACATTTTGATATATACATTGTATGTATTTTCTTATTTTTTGCATTACCCATTGTATTATCCAATTTAAATACGACCAAATAAAAATATAACACAATAATGTGCAAATTGCAATTAAGTTTGATAAAAATTTATCAAATTTTTTTTAAAATTAGCTTGATTTTCATCTTGAATCTGATAAAATAAGTATGGTAAAAACTTAACAATGAGAATTTAATGCCTTTATTAGAATATGCATGAATTTTTAGCAAAAACTAATTGAAGCAATTGAACGCCATTTTATATATTTATGTAAACTTTACGTTCAATTAATTTCATATATAAGGAGTTGAAAATATGCCTTTAGTTACAAGTAAAGAAATGTTCAAAAAAGCATATGAAGGTGGATATGCTATAGGAGCTTTTAATGTTAACAACATGGAGATAATACAGGGGATAACGGAGGCTGCAAAAGAAGTTAATGCACCTTTAATTCTCCAGGTTTCAGCAGGGGCAAGAAAGTATGCAAACCACACATATTTAATGAAGCTTATTGAAGCTGCAATTGAAGAAACAGGGCTTCCAATATGCGTACACCTTGACCATGGTGACAGTTTTGAGCTTTGTAAATCATGTATAGATGGTGGATTTACATCTGTTATGATTGACGGCTCACACCTTCCTTTTGAAGAAAACATCAAACTTACAAAACAGGTTGTGGACTATGCCCATGAAAAAGGCGTGGTAGTTGAAGGTGAGTTAGGAAGGTTGGCAGGTATTGAAGATGATGTTAATGTATCAGAGGAAGACGCAGCATTTACAGATCCTGATGAAGTTGAAGAGTTTGTAGAAAGAACAGGGGTTGACTCATTAGCTATTGCTATTGGTACAAGTCACGGTGCTTTTAAATTTAAAGGTGAACCAAAATTAAGATTTGACATTTTAGAAGAGATTCAAAAAAGACTGCCAGGTTTCCCTATAGTTTTACACGGTGCTTCATCAGTAATACCAGAATATGTTGAAATGATTAATAATAATGGCGGTGAAATACCGGGTGCACAGGGTGTTCCTGAAGATATGCTAAGAAAAGCAGCATCAATGGCAGTTTGTAAAATAAATATAGACTCAGACTTAAGACTTGCTATGACAGGTACTATCAGAAAGTACTTTGCTGAAAATCCGTCTCATTTTGACCCGAGACAGTACTTAGGACCGGCAAGAAATGCCATAAAAGAATTGGTTAAACATAAATTAATTAATGTATTAGGATGTGCCGGAAAAGCATAAAATAAGTTTTAAGTTTAAATAGAAACTCTGCAAAAACAGACATGCCAGGTTAGAAAGTTGTTTTTTAACCTGGCTTTTTAATTTATATTAGTACCGGTGTCCCTTTTGTCAATCTAATTGAAAAATTATAGCAGTACCGTTATAATTATTTTATAACACTTTAATTCAAAGGATTTTTTAAAAGCTTATTTATTTTGGAGGTAGTTTTAAATGACCAGGAAAAAAACATTTTTGGCGCTATCCTTTGTGTTGATTATATTAGCAATTGCAGGGGGGATTTTTTTTCTCTCAGATAATAAAGAAGAAAAAGCAGAAGAACCAAAGCCCTTTGGACACGAAGCACTTAAAATAAACGGTACTTTTGTAAGTTCTGATATTTTTATTTCAGAAAGAAATGATTTTTTCCAAAAACACAAAAGAAATCCTGATATGATGCGTAAAACCGACGAAGAAAGAAATGATATGCTTCTTGATCAGATAATTGAAAAGGTAATACTTGATGACTATGCATTTGAGAAATCCGGAATAACAGTGACGGAAGAAGAAATAGATGCATACATATCAAGGTTTATAGATGCAAAATATGAAAATCCTGCAGAGAGAAACCAGTTTATGTTATCCCAGGGCTATCAAAATGAGGAAGAAATGAGGCAGGGCATAAAAGAATATATTACAAAACACCAACTGTTTTATAATGCGGCGCTTAAATACTCTGTACCTGTTGACCAAAAAGAATTTGAAGAAAAATACAATGAACATAAAATGCAAAACAAAAAAGTTGACTACAGGCATATATTTATTTCCAAAGAGGATATAGGAAAAGAAAAAGCGTATGAAAAAGCTAAAGGCATTTATGAAAGCCTTTTAGAAGGAGAAGATTTTGAAGAGCTGGCAAAAAAACATTCTGATGATAAAGAAACAGCAGAAAACGGCGGATTAGTTACCGGGGCAGTTTTTGCCAAAACCCACCCGGAAATAAACAGGCAAATATTCAGTGCAGAAGTTCACCAGTTACTAGAGCCTATAGAGACTTTAAATGGATATGAAATTATATATATTGAAAATATTGTGGAATATTTCAGGACGGAAGAAGAGTATAGGGAAATGTTTATTGTAAATGCATTCCTTAATTCTGAGGAATATAAAGAGTGGATAGAAGAATTAAAGAAGGAATATGAAATTGAAATTTTAGATCCGGAAATGAAAGCCTACAGGCTCTACAGGGAAGAAAATTACCAGGAAGCTGCAATTATGTACGAGGAGTTATACAAGGATTCAGGTAATGACTTTTATATTGTTAGAGCAATGGACAGCTATACTTTGGCTGAAAACTGGACAGAGTTAATACGTGTTAGCGAAGAAGCCCTGAAAAAAGGTCCTAAAAATGTTATGAATTATTTAAACTGTGCAGTAGGTTACTACTACGCAAATAATGAGAAAAAAGCATTGGAACTTTTAAAAAAGGCAGAAAAACTATCAGGGGAAAATCTGTATTGGCAGACTATGGTTAAAGAGACTTATGAACGCCTAGGGCTTACAGAACACATGGAAAATAAGTAATCATACTATTAGGATAAGGTAAAAGCTACATTAAACCTTAAGCCCTGATTTTAGCAAAAACCATTGAAAGAGCTGAAATTTTCGGCTCTTTTTTCTTTTACCTTTAAAACTTAAAAAATGCAAAAGACTCAAAATTAAGTATAAAAAAGATTCCAGAAGTAAATAATAGCTTTTGAGGTGTTGACTATGAACAAAAAAGTGGGAATACCCAGGGCATTATTTTATTATCAATACTATCCTTTATGGAAAGTTTTTTTTGAAGAACTTGGTGCGGAAGTGGTATTGTCTGACAACACAACAAAAAAAATTATGGATGACGGGGTAAAACTAACTGTGGACCAAGCATGTCTTCCTGTGAAATTATTTCATGGACATGTTTTAAATATTAAAGACAAAGTGGATTATTTATTTATACCTAGACTAACAAGTGTATCTAAAAATGAATATATATGTCCTAAATTCGGCGGGCTGCCGGATATGGTGAGGAATACAATAAAGGACATCCCCCAAATAATAGATACAGAAATAAATTTAAGAAAGTCTGATAAAAAAGCCTTAGAAGCTGTTTTGGAAATAGGAAAATTTTTTACCCAGGATGTAAGGCGTATAAAGAATGCATATAAAAAAGCCCTGGAAAACTATTATGAGTTTAGAAATAAAGTAAAAGGAGGAACATTGCCTTGCGATATTTTGGATAAAAAATTCAATGTCATTAGAAAAAACAGCAAACGAAGACTAAATATTGCATTAATAGGGCATGCATATAATATATATGATAAATATAGCAGTATGAATATAATAGATAAACTTAAAAAAAATGATATAGATATAATAACCATTGATATGATTGATGACGGGATTATCAATGAAAATGCTAAACATTTAAATAAACAAATGTTTTGGAATTATGGCAGAAAGGCCATTGGAGGAGCAACCTACTTAATAGAAAGAGGAGATATAGACGGTATAATATGTTTGATGGCTTTTGGCTGTGGCATAGATTCTTTTGTTTGCGACTTAATAGAGAGAAAAATCAGAAAGAATTCTAAAATTCCATTTATAGTGTTAAACATTGATGAACATTCGGGAGAGGCCGGAATGAATACTAGATTAGAAGCCTTTATTGACATGATAAGATGGAGGAATAGAGATGAAAATAACCTTCCCGCATATGGGTAATACATATATTGTTGCAAAATCCCTTTTGGATGATTTAGGAATTGATTATGTGATACCGTCCTTTAACAATAAAAAGGCATTGGAAACAGGCACAAAATATGCCCCTGAAATGGCGTGCCTGCCGCTTAAGATGAATTTAGGAAATTATATAGAGGCTTATAAAAAAGGGGCGGACACAGTATTAATCGTAGGCGGCTGCGGTCCCTGCAGGTTTGGCTATTATTGTGAAATGAGCAGGGAGATTTTGCAGGATAACGGTTACGATATGGATGTTTTGACTTTGGAGCTGCCTAACGGGGATATAAAAGAATTTTTAAGAAGGATAAAAAAGCTTACAGGTGGCTTTAATATATATAAAATTTTAAAAGTTATAAAAAATACAATTATGGTAGCAAAAAAAGTAGATGATTTAGAAAGATTAACATTTAAATTCCGTCCAATAGAAATTAAAAAAGGTTCTGTGGACAAAATATATACCGGATTTCAAAACAAAGTTTTAGAAGCAAAGGGCTCCGGAGAAATTTTAAAATTAATAGAAAAAACAAAAAACCAGATTTTAAGGCTGGAGATAGATAAAAAGATAAATCCTATAAAAATAGGAATAGTAGGAGAGATATATACCACAATAGATTATTTTACCAGTTTTAACATTGAAAAAACATTGGGGAATATGGGTGTGGAAGTTGATAGGGCAATAACGATAAGTGATTGGATAATTGAACATATAGTAAAAAATATTTTGCCAATTAAAAAGGACGATGGTTTTAAAATAGCTGCAAAGCCTTATTTAGGAGCAATGATAGGAGGACACGCACAGGAGACAATAGGAAACACGGTAATATATGCCAATAAAAATTATGACGGGGTAATTCAAATCTATCCCCTCACATGCATGCCGGAAATAGTTGCAGAAAGTATACTTCCGTCTATAGAACGGGATTTAGGCTTCCCAATACTGACCCTTATTATTGATGAACTTACAGGAGAAGCCGGATATATGACTAGAGTGGAAGCTTTTATAGACTTACTTGAAAAGAGAAGGGAGAGAACAGAAGTTGGAAATGAAATTGCTTTATCTGGGAGTTGACGTTGGTTCGGTAAGTACAAATTTCGTATTGATAGATGAAAAAGACCAGGTGGTGGAAAAAATATATCTGAGAACAGGCGGTCAGCCAATTAATGCATTAAGAAAAGGAATTGGGCTGTTATCAGAAAAGCTTGGTGAAGATACAATAATAAAAGGTGTCGGGGCTACCGGAAGCGGAAGACAGTTAGCCGGTGTTATAATAGGGGCGGATATAGTAAAAAATGAAATTACAACCCATGCCGTTGCAGCACAAAAAGTTGTACCGGATGTAAGGACAATTTTAGAAATAGGAGGCCAGGATTCAAAAATAATATTATTGAGAAACGGAATTGTATATGATTTTGCAATGAATACAGTTTGCGCTGCCGGTACCGGGTCTTTTTTAGACAGACAGGCAGCAAGGCTTGAAATATCCATTGATGAATTTGGAGCTTTAGCCCTAAAATCCAAGTCTTCTGTAAGAATTGCAGGAAGATGTGCAGTGTTTGCTGAATCGGATATGATACACAAGCAGCAGACAGGACATAGTGTAGAGGACATTTTAAACGGACTTTGTGAAGCACTGGTGAGAAATTATTTAAACAATCTTGCAAAGGGAAAAGAAATAGAAGAACCCATTGTGTTTCAAGGAGGAGTTGCTGCAAACATTGGAATTGTTTCTGCTTTTGAAAAAACACTTGGCAAAAAAATTATAATTCCTTCATATTATGATGTAATGGGGGCATATGGTGCAGCGTTAATTGCAAAAGATAAAATGAAACAAGGGGTTAAAAATACGAAATTTTATGGGTTTGAAATGATAAAAAACGACTACAAAGCAAAAAGCATTGAATGCAATGACTGCTCAAATCTTTGTGAAATAATAGAGATTACTTCCAACGATGAAGTGTTAGCCAGATGGGGAGATAGATGCGGGAAGTGGTCAAATGTGAAAAAACACGGTGAAGAGGTGGGGTAAAGTTTAAAAAAAGTGACAAAAACACTATATAAATAGCAATAATCGAAATAGATTTACATTTTCATTCATAAATTCATAAATTATTATGTATAATCCCCCGGGAATTCGATTTTTGCTCGGAAAACGGCATTATACAGCGTTTTAGGCACCTTGACATATTTTAAAATTACACGTATAATTTAAGTTATGGATTAATGGGTTATTGACAAAAAAGAAAATAAATAATAAAATACTCTTAGTTTTAGGTTAATTATTTTAAGAAAAAAATAAGATAAGTAAAATAGAAAAATAAAAAAGTATTGTAGCGGCCTTTTAAGAATACATATGTAGTGATGTATGCAGTGGATATTATGGAGGGTATATTAGCAAATGCGTTAAACGTACACACTCTTGATATGTAGTACGTTTAATATAAAAAACAAAAACATTAAACAAGGGGGAACCGAAATGAACAAACAGTATATTAAAAAAGGTGTAGCGGTTGTACTTAGTGTACTTATGACGGCTTCACTTTTGGTTGGTTGTAAAAAAGATACTGATCAACCACAACAAACAGATCCAGCTGAAACACAACAAAATGGCGGCGAAGAAACTCAAGGCAGCGGTGAAGAAGAGAAGAAAGAATTAAAAGGAAAACTTATATTTGCGCACTTTAATAACAACGAAGCTAGTGCTTTGGTAGATGCATTCACAGCAAAATATCCAAACGTTGAAATTGAAGTACAGATTACAGACAGAGCTAATGATGCTTATGTTACAGCAGTTACTTCAGACATAAGAGCAGGAAATCCACCTGATGTATTTGCAGCAGAAGCAGCTGACGTTAAAAGACTTGTTAACTATGAGGGCGGGTACGAAGATCTATCAGCAGCTCCTTATAACGCAGAAGAATTAAAATCAAAATTACTTCCTTATACCATTGAAATTGGAAGAAGTGATGACGGTAAGATAAGAGCGTTATCACACCAGGGAACACCTGCAGCTATAGGATACAAGAGAAGTCTTGCAAGAAAACATTTAGGAACAGACGATCCTGCTGAAATAGCAGAAATGTTCTCAAGCAAAGAAAAAATTCTTGAAACGGCTAAAAAATTAGGGGATGCAGGAGTAAATATCTTCCCAACTTGGCAAGAATTAATGAGAATTTATCTAGGTGCACGTGAAAAACCTTGGGTTGTAGATGGTAAACTTACAATTGATGATAAAATATATGAAATGATAGACCTTGTTAAAGAATTGAGAGACAATGGCTATGAAGGAGAAATGGAAGCTTGGGATACACAGTGGTTTAATGCAATCGAAGACGAAGAAAACTTTGCATGGGCAATTCCTACTTGGGGATTAAGATGGATAATTATTGCCGGAATGGATGGCGAAGAAGATAACCCAATGGCAACTGCTGGAGAATGGGGTCTTGCACATGCTCCTACACCATACTACTGGGGTGGAACATGGTATGGTATAGCTCAAGACAGTAAAAATAAAGAACTTGCTTGGGAGTTCATTAAGTTCTTAACACTTGACGAAGAACAGTGTGAAGCACATGCAAGGAAAACCGGAGACTTTACAAGTAACTTAGCAGTAATAGAAAAGCTTTCAAAGGATGAAAGTTTCGTACATGAATTAATCGGTCAGAACCCATATGAATTCTACCTACCATTATTAGATAAAATTAATCCTAATCTTATGACCAGATACGACGGAACAATCGAAGACGCTTTCCAAGAAGCAATGAGATCATACTTAGCAGGCAAATTGACTAAAGATAAAATGCTTCAGCAATTTAAAGACAAAGTAAGAAGTGACATTCATGATATAGAAGTTGACTAATTTGAAATTTAAATATTGATTATTTATAAGAGTTCTATTGCCCTATTGCCCAGCTTGGGTAATAGGGCAAAGATTTTTGAGTATAGGAGGGTGTATCTTTTGCTTAAAAGTATTAGGAAAAATGACAAATACGCCCATTGGGGATATATATTTGTATTACCTTTCTGTGTTGTAATGGCTATATTTTTGCTATATCCTATTTTTACTACATTTTATTTAAGCTTTACTGACTGGAATGGTGGAAAAGCAGGTCCAAACTTTGTAGGGTTTGATAATTATGTTAAGCTTTTAAAGGACATTACAACAGGGGGGCTTTTTCTAAAAAGTATTGGTAACACATGGATTATGTGGATAATGAATGTTATACCACAGTTTGTTATAGCATTGGCATTGGCTGTATTGTTAACAAATAAAGACTTTAAAGGGAAAGATGTTTTTAGAGCAATTTTTTATTTACCAAATCTTATAACAATGGCATCGGTAGGTGCATTATTTGTATTCCTTCTACAATACCCTGGAGGCTCAATTAACAACCTTTTAGTATCTGTGGGTATTTTAGAAAAACCCTTTAATTTCTTTCAGAGCGTTTGGGCATCCAGAATTGCAATTTCTACTATTTTGACTTGGATGTGGTTTGGTTATACAATGATTATTTTTATGGCAGGTATAAAAGCTATACCAGAAGAGTACTACGAAGCAGCAAGAGTGGATGGTGCAACTAAATGGAAAGCGTTTTTGAATATAACACTTCCTTTGCTTAAACCTATAATGTTGTATCAGATTGTTACATCTATTATTGGCGGACTTAGTATGTATGACTTGCCTGAAGTTTTAACACAAGGTCAAGGTGGTCCATTGAATTCAACTATGACTATGGTTATGCAGGTTTACAGACATGCATTTGGAAATGATAATTATGGATATTCAGCAGCACTTGCCATCGGATTGTTCTTACACATATTTGTCGTTGTTTTCATTGCAATTAAATTTGTAAAACCACACCAAATTGATTAATTGAAGGGGGGATATTATGAATACAAATTTATCTAGTCGTAGTGGTCCGGTTATTAAAAGGAAGAAACAAGGCTTTAAAATTGACATTGGGAAAATATTGATTTATATAGGTCTATTCATTTTGGCTGTTGCTTGTTTTTTACCATTTTATATAATGATTATTAATGCAACTCATAGTAATGCAAGTATTGCACGAGGTCTTAATCTATTACCGGGAAGCAGAGCATGGGCTAACTATTTAACTATGAGTAAGCGCGTTAATATATGGAGAGGATTTCTAAATAGTATATTAGTTTCAGGAATAGGTACAGCATTGTTAGCTTATTTTGGAACTATGACATCATATGCTTTATCTAAATTTAAATTTCCTGGAAATAAGATGATATTTTGGATTATACTGTGTACTATGATGATACCACCTCAGTTGTCTGTTATTGGTTTTTATAATATAATTATGAAATTAGACTGGATGAATAAATTAAGAGCATTAATTATACCTATGATAGCAAATGCTCAGTTTGTATTTTTTGTTAAACAGTATCTGGATGCAAACTTGCCTAAATCCATACTTGAATCGGCAAGAATAGACGGGGCGTCTGAAATCGGAATATATAATAAAATAGTATTGCCCTTGGCCAGTCCGGCAATTGCGACAATGGGAATGTTTGCTTTCATCTTCCAGTGGAATCAATTATTAATTCCTCAGATTGTTTTAAGAAAAGAATCTGTTAAAACTGTTCCTATTTTAGTTGCAAATGCAAGGGGAATATATAAGTCTGACGTTTCTGCTGCATATATGGCAATTGCCCTTTCGGTTATACCTGTAATGATTGTCTTTGTAATGTTCTCTAAACGTATAATAGGCGGAGTTACAGCAGGGGCAGTTAAAGGATAATTTATGTGAAAATTTTAATAAAGCTATTTTAAGGCTGTTGCGCTAGAAAATTGGTGCAGCAGCCTCTTTTGATGAAAAAATTTTAGCATAATAAAATCCTGACTTTAAGAAACTTATTAAATATTAATAAATATAAAGAGGGCTGTGCAAAGCAGTTAAAACTTCTTTGTACAGCCCGTTTTTTATGAATATTTCATTATAAAATCCTTATTATTGTATTGCCCATCTAATTAAAGGCAAATCAAACTGATTTATTAAATCAGGGTGATTTGGAATTACCCTGAAGGTATAACCATATTCTCCGCCTTCAAAAAGGGTTATATTTGTACTATAACTGTAAGTATTGTCGGATATTTTTTCTTCCAATTGCATATCAACTATATGTGGATTTTCTATTTTATTGCCGTTGGTTACATTTCCATAGCAAATTTGAACTTTAACACTTGATGGTTCAATATTTCCAAGCTTAACTGATGCGTATATAGGTATTGCTTCCCCTGATATAAAGTTTTTGTTGTTTAGCTGGGTTATTTGCTTATCAGGGATAATATCCACCTGAGGCCATTCTCTTGAAATATGCTTTTTCCAGTTGGATAAATCAGTTGCAAGCTTAAAGTTATTTGAAGTCAGTCTATCAACTCTTTCCATTAAAGGAACATAGTACATATTTGTGTAGTCTTGAACCATTCTATGAGTGCTAAATAAACTTGCAGCTGATTTTATCGATTCCTTCATAATTTCAACCCATTTCTCAGGTATACCTTTTTCATTTCTCTCATAGAAGGCAGGAATTATTTGTTTTTCAAGTATCTCATAAATTGATTCACTATCTGCATTATCCTGGTGGTATTCATTGTCGTAGAAGGTTTCATCTCCAATAGCCCAACCATTTTTACCGTTGTATCCTTCACACCACCAGCCGTCTAAAACGCTGAAATTAATAATTCCGTTTATACAAACTTTCTGACCACTTGTTCCACTAGCTTCTAAAGGTCTGCGCGGGTTATTTAGCCACACATCAACTCCCTGTACTAAATTGCGGGCAAGTGTCATATTATAGTTTTCAACTAAAACAACTTTTCCATAGAAGCCTTCTTGTTTTGCAATGTCATTAATATGTTTGATTATCTCATGTGCTGGTGCATCAGCAGGGTGTGCTTTTCCGGCAAATATAATTTGAACAGGTCTTTCAGGGTCATTAAGTATTTTTTGAATCCTTGCCAAATCCCTGAATATTAAGTTTGCCCTCTTATAAGTTGCAAACCTTCTGGCAAATCCGATGGTCAGGGCATTAGAATCCAGGAGAGTATCAACTTCCTTGATTTTTTCTATGGATTCATTATTGGCTATTCTTTGTTCCTTTAGTTTTTCACGTACATATCCAATCATTTTTGTTTTCAGTACACAATGGGATTTCCACAATTCTTCTGCAGGAATATCATCAACTTTATCCCACACACTTTGATCATAAAGTCTTTCATGCCAGTCGCTGTCTAAGTATTTATCGTATAAATACTTAATTGTGGGAGACAGCCAGGTAAGAGTATGAATACCATTGGTAATGTGACCAATAGGAATTTCATCTTCAGGAATTCCCGGCCATACATTTTTGAATATGTTACGGGATACAGCCCCGTGAAGTTCACTAACCCCGTTTCTTTGACCTGAAAGATTTAGGGCTAAAACAGTCATATTAAAGTTTTGATGATCCCCAATTTTCAATCCTAAGTCTAAAAACTCATGTCTGCTTATTCCTAAAGAAGGCCAGTAATGGCTGAAATATTTGTCAATCATCTCCAATGGGAAGACGTCGTTTCCGGCAGGTACAGGTGTATGAGTGGTGAATACAACTGATGATGTTACAACTTCCCTGGCCTCATTAAATGGAAGATTTTTCTCCTGCACAAGCTTTCTGATTAGTTCAAGACCTAAGAAAGCTGAATGACCTTCATTCATGTGGTAAACAGTAGGTTTGATTCCTAAGGCATCAAGAACCCTGGAGCCTCCGATGCCAAGGAAAATTTCCTGCTGAATCCTGGTTTCCTGGTCTCCACCATATAATCTTGCAGTGAGTGCTCTGTCACTTTCATTATTGTGTTCATGATCTGTATCCATTAAGTATAGTTTCACCCGACCAATTTGCACATACCATACTTTAGCAAAAACTATACGTCCAGGAAGTTCCACCTCTATGGTAACCTGATTACCATTCTGGTCTAAAACCGGTCTTATAGGCAAATTAGACGTATTCAGGTCGGTAAATATTGTCTCTTGCCACCCGTCTGCATTAATATGCTGGTGAAAGTAACCTTGTTTATAAAAAAGTCCTATTGCAGTAAAAGGTATTCCCAGGTCGCTGGCAGACTTACAGTGGTCTCCTGATAAAACTCCCAGACCGCCTGAGTAAACAGGAAGGACTTCATTTAAACCATATTCAGCAGAAAAGTATGCAACCATGTGATCCTTTTTATCTGGAAAGTTCCTGCTAAACCATGTATCGGTTTCATTCATGTAGGCTTCATACTTTTCGACTACCTTTCTGTACCTACTCATAAAATCCGGATCATTGACTTTTGCTTCTAATTTTTTTTGACTAACCTCTTTGAGAAACCTGACTGGGTTTTTCCCGAGTTTTTCCCAAAGAGCAAGGTCAATTTCCCTGTAGAGGTCTATGGCATCAGAATTCCAAGACCACCACAAGTTATAAGCAATGTCTTTTAGTTTAGATAGTTCTTCGGGGATAACAGCAGTTACAGTAATTTTTCCAAATAGATACATAGGCACCCTCCATTTTAGTTTATGTTATATTATTATCCTGTTTGAGATAATAAATAACATAAATTTTTAAATATATTATATTTTTTAAATAGAACAATAAAACTGTGCTCAAAAACAATGGTTTAAATTAGTAATAACTTTGCCGGTAAAGAAATAAAATTACAATAGAAAAGATTACCTGAATAACTTACTAAATATAATACCACATATTTTTAAAATATGATAGGGGTTTTTCATAAAAAAATAAAACTTTTATATTAAAATGTATTCAAATTAACTTTTTTTGTACATTAAAAAGCCGTGATTTGTGTCTTTTATTTTGCAATCACCACCTTTTGAAAGCATATAAATAAAGAGGATTATGTCACCTATGGAACATGCCATATTAAATATCGTACAAAATGCAAAATAAAAATAAGTTTTTTTAAAAAAATAAGATAAAATTATAAATAAAGCTGATAAAAATAATAATGGTGAAAACATTATTACAAACATTTCTTTAGTTCCGTATACATTACCGGAGGTATCTGCAGTGTATATATTAAGATGCTTAAATCCAAATTTAAGCTTAGCCCCAAAAAATTTATATGCAATACCATGTATGAATTCATGTAATATAATTATAATTACAAAAAGACAGAAAATTAAAAGTAAGAAATTGATATTTAAAATATAATTTAAAAAATTTAGATTATATAATTTTAAAAATGCAGATGTTGCCAACACAAAAACCAATAAAGATATTAAATTTATAACAAGTGAATTTGTTTTATTTAATTTAAATTCTCCAATTTTAGTCAATACAACACCCCGTTTGATTAAATTTTTCTAAGTAATTTAATAAATCACAAATTAAATCACAAATTTTATAATTCTCAAAAGTAACCCAATATATTCATAATTTGAAGCTAAACTATATATGTTAAAATATGGGTAAAAACAAGGCGTTTAAAAAATTAGCAATGCAAAATAGAAGTAAAAGCTAATAAAACAATAAATTACAACTATTAAAAAGTTTTATCATGTAAAAAATAAAAGTATGTTAAAAAGATTTATAATTTATGGCGTAATTGGATGGAGTATAGAAATAGTATGGACCGGTTTGCACTCCCTGATTTTTGGGGACATAGTAATGCAAGCCTACACAAATTTATGGATGTTCTTTATATACGGTTGTGCAATCTTTCTAGAACCCTTACATGATATTATGAAAGAGTGGAGGTGGGTATTCAGAGGAGTTTTATGGGTTGTTATAATCTGGGGGATAGAATATACCAGCGGGACAATACTACTTAACCTTTTAGGACGTTATCCCTGGTACTACTCAGGTAAATTTGCCATTGATAATCTGGTAAGGATAGATTATGCACCGGCATGGTTTGTGGCAGGATTGTTTTTTGAGCGAGTTCACAAAACTTTAGACATATATAATATTGCCTGACATAAATATATTTAAGGGAGGGCTTTTCAAAAATCTCTCCCTCCTTTAAAAGTATTAAATATTTGTGTAAATAAAATCTTAACAACTGTAACAAAATGTATTTTTATTAATTTATGAATAAGGGCTTGGTTTTTTTGATAATTTAAGGTATAATTGATAGTAAGTCAAGTATTATTTGAATATAATAATTCACATAGCAATTCTTCAAATTTTTAGATATAACAACTCTTCAAACTTTTCAATGTAGTATCCTTCCAGGGTCATTTTGCTTAATTTAAAAGGGGTGATGTCATGAGTAATAAAAAGGAAGCACTAAGCTCGGTGAATGAGGGTATGAGGAGTTTAGTTGATATCATTTCATCTAAGTTGGCATCAGGGCAAAGTCAAGGAAAAGAGATATTTTCCAGTCTGTCAAAGAATTTAAAAGACAGTATTCATGATACTTCAGAAAAAGCTGCTGATTTTATTAATTCACTAAAGAAGGATAAGATAAGAAGTTTAGAAAAGCTCTTAAATGTTGACAAAAAAGATCTTATGACATCTAATAAGAAAAGCTTTATATACAGTAATGAGTCAGGCAAAATGGTAATTGTGGAAAGGGACATATGGGGTGATCCTTGTACAGTTACTATTAAGGACTCTAATAAAGTTGAATTAAAAATGGTGAAATTTTTTAAAAACCGTCCTTATTTGTTCCCGCCATTTAGCGAGAAGAAAATAAACGGGGACATTATTTTCATGGGCGAAAAAGAAATTTGGTATAGAAATAAAGACGATGTCACTGTTGTTTTATTTGAAGATGAAACCCCTGATTTTTTAAACATTAATCTTAAAGGAGTTCAAAATTTCAAAGAGAAAGATGTTTTAGACTATATTGAAAAGAGGAAGAGACTTTATATTGATGAAAAGCTTAGAAACTTGCTGTTGGATGAAAGACAAATTGACATAAATGATATTTGTAAAATATCCTCCAATCACACTATTTATAAAAATTCCAGCGGCAGTTATACAGTACTTTTATTTGATGAATTTAAGGAATTGTATAAGGAATTTACTCTAAGAAAAGTGCCTGATTTAAGTGATGAGGCAATGACCCTGATTTTCTCAAAGGATATAGCAGAGTACATTTTTTCAAAAGGGTATGAATTTGAGAGTTTTAAACAGTCCGGTAACCATATAGAATACTGGCAGGATATAGGAAGAAACAAAGTTTGTGTTATGAGAGTTAAAATTTAAAAAAAGCTATTAGCTTTTTTTTTGTCTATAATTATTTACATAAAGCCCGTAAATATATCAGTTGAACTTTATTTGTTTTTTTAGTAGAATGGAGATAAAGCTATTTATAGGTTGGGAGAGATGAGAAAGATGAGTAAAAAAGACGTGAGAAAGGTATTTTTAAGCGAGGAAGACATTCCTAAGAGATGGTACAATGTATTAGCAGACATGCCTAACAAACCGGAACCGTATTTCAGTTCAAGGACAAATGAAGTTGCTACTCCGGATGAGCTTCAAGCAATTTTCCCCATGGAATTAATTAAACAGGAAACTTCCGAAGAGAGATGGATAGACATTCCTGACGAAGTAAGGGAGATGTATAAGCAGTGGAGGCCAAGTCCTCTCTATAGGGCTGTGGGTTTAGAAAAACTTCTTGATACACCGGCCAGAATTTATTATAAATATGAAGGGGTAAATGCTACCGGAAGTCATAAGCTTAATACTGCCATACCACAAGCATATTACAATAAGAAGGCCGGCATAAAAAAGCTTACGACTGAAACCGGTGCCGGTCAGTGGGGAAGTGCATTAAGCCTTGCATGTAATCATTTTGGCTTGGAATGTGAAGTATATATGGTTAAAGTCAGCTATGGGCAAAAGCCATATAGACGTTCATTTATGAAGGCATTTGGTGCTAATGTAATACCCAGTCCAAGTAATTTAACTGAGTGTGGAAGGTCTATATTAGAAAAGGATCCGGATTCTACAGGTAGTTTAGGTATAGCAATAAGTGAAGCTGTTGAAGTTGCAGCCACAAATGATGATACCAATTATGCACTAGGCAGTGTTTTAAATCATGTATGTTTGCATCAGACAATTATTGGGCTTGAGGCTAAAAAGCAGCTTGAGGTGCTGGATGAATATCCGGATATTGTTGTTGCTTGCTGTGGTGGAGGAAGCAATTTTGCAGGAATTGGTTTTCCATTTGTAAAGGACAAGTTAGACGGAACCAATATTAGATTAATTGCTGTAGAGCCTACAGCTTGCCCTACACTTACAAAAGGTGTTTTTGCATATGATTATGGGGATACTGCAAAGGTTGGTCCAATTGCAAAGATGTATACATTAGGACATGATTTTGTTCCGGCGGGTATTCATGCAGGAGGACTTAGATATCATGGAGCGTCACCAATTGTAAGCCAGCTTTATCATGATGGAATTATTGAAGCACTGGCTGTTCCGCAAAGAGAAGTTTTTGATGCAGCACTTAAATTTGCAAAGACAGAGGGTATAATACCTGCTCCTGAGTCTGCCCATGCCATAAGAGGTGCTATTATTGAGGCGTTAAAGTGTAAGGAGTCAGGTGAGTCAAAAGTTATTCTGTTTAATTTAAGCGGACATGGATATTTTGATATGGCTGCATACGACAATTATTTAAATGAGAAGCTTGTAGATATTGAGTATTCAGATGATTTGATAAAGGAAAGCATGAAGAATCTGCCTGATATTAAAAAGTAAATTGGAATTGGCGAAAAGGACCCGTTCTGGAAACAGGACGGGTTTTTTTAATTTTTGTTGTCAAATAAAAATATAAAATGAAAATTAATTAAATAATGTCAAAAAAGTGTTGACAAAAAACAAATAAATATGTATAATCATATGAAGAAGGTACCTTCAATAACATGAATAACAAAAATAGTTAAAATATTGAAAAGAGTAAGTGTTTTTGTATTATCATTAGCTCTAGTTTTAATATTTGCAGTAACAGTTGTAAATGCGCAAAACCCTTCCTGGGGAGGAGAGTATTATACATCAGGCGGTGCTAGTGGAGGCGATACCTACGGTGTTTATATGGTAGGTATAGGAGGTTCAAATAGTACATATGATGCACCTTTTGCTTACATTACATCTGCACACAAAGCCGATTTAAAGATTACAGATTTATCCATAATTTACAATGGTCAGGTAGTATCATTTCCAAATCAAATATCTAATGACAGTAATTATTTAAGATGGGAGAAAGGATACGGACCAAGAACAGTTACTTATATACAATGTAATTTTTCAAATACTTCACACTTATATGGTGTGTGGTATGGTGCAGCACGTTTTCCTTCCTAGAAACTACATGAATGTTGTAGTAAGTATCATAGTTGTATAATATTAATCATACAGGCAGCTTAAATAAGTTGCCTGTATGATTAATATTAAGTTCAAAAAACAAAAGGTGATTTAGCATGACAAAAAAATGTATAATAATGATTTGGAGTATGATTTTTTCTGTTTATTTTTGTGGGTGCTTAATTAATGTTAATGATGATGCTGTATTGAGTGTAGATAGTAGAAATATAAAATTTCAAAAGAGCGACTATGGAAATCAAATTGGAAACAATTCTTCCGTTTCGATGTCCCAGTTGCCGTCTGCAAATGGGTGTATAGTGAGAATGTTTAAAGGAAACTATGTTATAGATTACGACAGTTTAGAAATAAATTATTTATGCGGCAGGTTAGGATGCAGTCACAGTGGACCACCCTGTATCTCCCGTTATTCGATATATAACCTTCAATCTTATGAAAATATGATATTGTGTAAAAATGCCGATTTGTCCTATACCACAATATATAGTATAGAAAATAATGTAATGAAACCGTACATAAACTTGGAGAAAGATTTTGAGTATTTTATAAGGTATAAGGATTACCTTATTGTTGTTAGTACTAATAATATGCTGCGGGTGGACTTAAAAACAAAAGAAGTATTGGAAATTAATCAAAAACCCGGATTAGTTGGCAATATTAACTGCTATAATGATAAAATTTATTTTTGTGAACAGGATTTTTATTTATACGAAATGGAACTTAATGGCAGCAATAAGAGGCTTTTAGCAAAGCAGGCTGTAAAACCGCAGGCTGTAGATTCAGCATTATATTATCTGCAGATAAAAGAAGATAACTGTAATTTAATGCGTATAAATCTTGAAACGGGGGAATCTGAATTGATTTTAGATAATGTAAGTGGGAGTTACAACGTAAGCGGTAGGGATATTTTTTATATAACTGAAGATAGAGATGGCATTCCCAGTCTGTATAAATATAATTTAGACACATCAGAAATAACTTTATTGAAGAAAGATCACCATCGATTAAATCTTTATGTATGTGATAATTCAGAATGGATTTTTGAAGTGGTTGAAACGGATGAAACCGGGACCGGAATAAGTAATCCATATATAAATGCAATTAAAAAAGACGGAACTGAAATTGTAAAAATAGAACCTTGAAATGTCTATAATTTGATGGAGGGTGTCATGAAAATAGAGGTACAGAATTTAACAAAATATTATGGGAAGAAATTGGCATTAAATAAATTAACAGCGGTATTTGAGCCGGGTATTTATGCTCTTCTCGGACCGAACGGGTCAGGTAAATCAACCTTTATGAACATTTTAGTGGATAATTTAAAAAGAACGGAAGGTACTATTTTATGTGATGGTACGGAAATTTTATCTTTAGGAAAACACTATAGAAAGAGAATAGGATTTCTTCCTCAAAAAGCAGGGTTTTATCCTAATTTTACAGGAAGGGATTTTTTATATTATATATGTGCATTAAAAGGCATTAAAAAGGACAAAGAAAAAATGGTCAGCCAGCTTTCAGAGAAGGTGAATTTAAATGATGTAATAGACAATAAAATCAGTACATATTCAGGGGGAATGAAGCAGCGGCTGGGGATTGCACAGGCATTTATTGGTGAACCGGAATTAATTGTACTGGATGAACCGACAGTTGGCCTTGATCCAAAGGAACGAATGCATTTTAAAAACATGTTGATGGATGCAGGAAAAAACAGCATAGTAATTTTATCCACTCATATTGTTTCAGACGTGGATGAGATTGGGAAAACAGTACTGCTGCTAAAGAATGGCCAATTAATAAAGAATGATTTACAGGAAAATATTACAAAGGAATTGGAAGGTGCTGTTTGGAAGATAGAAGATAAGTACCTGGATTATGTAAATAAAAAGCAAATAATAAAGACAATAACCGAAAAAGAAAAAACTTACTGTATAGTATATGACAAGAAACAACCAATAAAAGAAGCCGTCAGTCAAACTCCGTCCTTGGACGATGTTTATTTCTACTATTTTGGGGAGGGGAACCAATGATAGAGCTATTATATGGTGAGTTAAAGAAAATTTTTTTTAGAAAATCTACAGTTATTGTAATAATTTTAATGCTGTTATTAGCCGTGATTGGGACAATTTTATTTAATTATAAATATACATTTACATATGGGGACGGATACCGGGAAGTATGTGATAAATATGGAGGAAAGATGACGGAAGAAAAGGAAAAAGAATTAAGAAACCTTGCTGACATGTGGTTGGATCCCATGCTTATTGAAATTATATATGCAAGATATATTTTAGAGCAGCTTGATCAAATAAATAATAGAAAAGATTATGTAGAGTTTATTAGAAGCCAGGGGAAAGAATTAGAACAATATGGATTAAAAAACAATGATAAGCACATTGCAAATAAAGGGAAACTTGTTCAGGCTCTGTATAAAAACGAGAAAAGCCCTGTGTTTGTGAACAATATAGAGTATGTGTGTATACTGAACTTAGGAATTTTATACTTGTTGTTTTTATTAGGGATTGTTTTTTTAGTTGGCAATTCTTTTAGCATGGAAAGTACATACAATATGTTTGAAATATTGAATGCTACACCGAATGGAAGGATAAAGCTAAGATGTGCCAAAATATTGGCGGTATTTTGTTTTGTATTGCTATTAAATGTTTTATTTTTTGGATTTTTAATTATAATGCTTAAATGTTTTGGATATGAATTTCAAAATCTGAACGCTCCTTTATATATGTTGAAGGGTTTTGAAAAAACTGCTTCCGGTATGACAATTGGTAAGTTCTTTATGTATTCTGTTTTAGCCCAGGTTGTATTGTCTCTTATTTGGGCTGCCGTTATGATGTTTTTTTCCAAGATTACAGACAGTTTTATAGCGAGTATAGTTATGGGCGTTATTTGTATTTTAGCAAGCAGTTATTTTGAAATTAATTATTTTTTGAAAAATATAGGTTGGATTAGAGATTTTAGAGATTATTCTCTTCAAGAATTGAGTTTTATTAAGTATCAGAAAGCATTTAATCCCATGGCTTATTTAAACCCGGCTTATTACTTTGAAATGCCAAGATATGGGGAGATAGCCGGACATCTTCTCAAAATTTACTATTTTCCTATAATTACATCAATAATTATTGTAATTATATTGGGAGCATATCTGATTTTAGGTGAAAAAAACATTTTAAACAGGAGAAGTAGAAAAGATGGAACTTTTAATAAAGGAATTTAGAAAAAATTTAAACGGCAAAATGATTTTTTTCCTTATTGCCATGTTTTTTGTTTGCCTTTGTATTTCTATTTGTTATGTAAAATTGGATTTTACAATTGACAATTTAAAAGAGAGTGTTATTTTGGAATATCAGGTAAAACTTAGTGGACCGTTAAATGCTGAAAAGATAGAATATCTGATGGATGAGGAAGAGTTTATTATACAAACATTTAATCTGTATCCTGAAATGCATGAAAAATTTTTGAAAGGCGAGTTAGAGAGGGATGAGTATAATACATTTATGGATGATTATAACAGTTGCATGACAAGAGAAAGAGAGTTTCAGTATATATACGAAAAGTGGCAGTTGGTAAAAGAAAAAGAAGAGCCTTGGATTGTGTATGATTATTATTGGGAAAAACTGTTTAATCAAAAAAATGTTGTACTGTTTCAATTAATTGCAGTTATATTTTTAGCCTGTGCGGTGATGTTGGTGGAAATGAGAAACGGGTTTTATCCTATACTAAACTCTACGCCTTTTGGAAGATGGAATGTTTTAAGATGTAAAATGATATATGCTGTTGTAAGCAGTTCAGCGTTCAGCCTTATGTTTTCATTCTGTAATTTATATATTTATGACAAAGTATACGTGCTGCCGCAAAAGGGAGCACCTGTATACAATATTTCTTTATTTTCAAATGTATCCGCTTCTTTAACACTGTTACAGTATTTTTGGCTGAATGCAGCAGTTAGAATATTATTAATATCATTGCTGTGTGTGCTGGTTGTGCTTGCATGTTATTATTGGAAGCGTCCATCTGCTTTGTTTATGCTGCTGTGTGCCATAATCGTAGTAAGCGAAATATCCTATATGATTTTTAATTTTCAGTATGGTTTGCCGGTATCTGAAATATTTCAGGCAAACTGGATTTTAAATATATGAAATAAAAGGGAGTGAAGTTATGAAAACAATATCAAAAAATAAAAAAATAGGTATTGTTTTGGTATTGGCATTAATTTTTATTGGAGCTGTTGTCAAAGTTATTATTGATGGTTATAAGGGAGAAGAGCCTGATGATGTAATTACAATGGAAGATGATGTATCTTTGAAAGAGAAAGATGCACCTGATGAGCAAAGATTATTAACAGAAGAGGATATTAAAGAATTTGAAGAGAAGTATGACATGGCTGGAGGATTTTATTTATATCATAGAGACGGTAAACTTGTTGGCAGGGAAGACTTTTTAGAATTGAATAATGGCTGTTTAGATTGTAGTTTTGAATTTATGAATATTTCTAAAGAAGAGATACAATTTACATTACTTTTATTTGTAGATGGTGAAATTCAAAGCTTTTCTGCAAATGGTGAGAGTGAAAAATATTTTTACCATAATAAAAAGTTGGCTAGCAGAGAAACTGATAAAATAAAGATTAAATTAAAGCCAAATTTAAAAGGTGGCAGAGAAGAGCATAAAATAATGTTTTACTCAATATTTTTTCCTGTTGACTGCTACGATGACAAAGCAACTTTGACAATTAAAGCAATTGCAGAACATGAACTTAGGGGAGAAAGTACCTCATTTAATTTTAATACAGAAACTGAAAGTTATGATTATACTGAACAAATTACTTTTATTGATGGGGAAAAACTTTCAAGCGGAGCTTTGTATTCACTGGCTTTAAGTGGTGAACCGGATGACGATATGACATTTAATAAAAAAATAACTGCTGATGAGCAAAATAAGATTTATTATAAACTGCTTACTGCAAATACAGGCACTTATAAAGCAGTTGTATTGCGTGATGGGGAAATTATTCCTGCATTTGACGATAATTATATAATTGAATGGGAACAAAAAGAAGGATTATTATCTATCATTCCGGTAGATACAAAAATTGAAGACTTAAAAGAGCATTCTTTTCTTTTAATTTTTTACGGTGAGGATATAGAAAATTTTGAAGTACATAATTCTTATGTAAATATTGTCAGAACCCGCTAAACTATATAAAAAACTTACTCACTCTTTGCAAGCTTTATTGTATACCTTGAAACAATGCCGGGTAAAATTTTAATTGAAAAAGGTTCAGGCACAATGTATTCTTGAGGGAATTTGTCCTCTGAAAATTCCGCCTTATAAATTCCTTCTTCCATTTTAAACAAAGCTATTCCATCTAAATTTGTTATAGAAAAGTACCTGTCAGGTTCAGTTCCCGGTTCTAAGCAGTTTTCGTCCGGTGGTTCTAAACTGTTTTTGTGCTCTCCTTCTAAGTTTTTATTTGTTTTTAAATTTTCAATAAAAACCTCTATACCTTCAAAAGGCTCATTATTTTCATCTAATATTTCTATTTCCACTATCCCATAGTTCTCCATTTCATTGTATTTGTCAAGATTAATGGTAATAATGGTGGTTCCTACAGATGTTAAATCGAAGTAAAAAGGTGAAGGCATAATATAATTATCTGACAACTGGGTAGATGAAAAATCAATATAAAAAGTACCCTTCCCAAGATGAAACTTTGCAGTTCCCTCATGGTCGGTAACTTTTGACAAATTGTAATGCCTGTCGCCTGTTTCCGTTTTACCGTCTACTTTTATTTCAATGTTTTCAACAGGGTCATTTGTATCGGAATCTACGAGATTAATCTGTAAGGTATATATAGTTTCATTTTTGGCAGATACAACTTCTGTAGCGGAATTATAATTGGTATATTTAGATACAATATTTGAAAAATTATTGGCGTTAAAATCCTTCTTAAAAGAGTGGACATTGTATGCTAATCCAAAAATTGAGGCTGCAAATAAAAAAGTGCAAAGGGTATACTTTAAAAGTTTTGTATGATTTTTCATAAATGAAAATTTAAACACTCTTTTATTTACAACGGATTTATAAACAGCTTTATTAATAATTACAAATATGTAAGTTAAAAGAAATAAAAACATACCGGATAAAAGGCAAAGAAGCGCAGGCAAAGATACAGAGTCTTGTATATAAGACAAAAGAACATCCTGGTTTATTGGAATTGGCAGCGCAGCCTCATTAATCAGGTTTGGGAGCATATTATGAGAATAAATATAAATGCATATGGCAAAAACAATAAGAAGAAAACTACAGGAAAAACACAAGTATAAAAGCCATTTTCCAATTTTGCCAGCTCTTTTAGAAATAATCATTTGAATTAAGAGCATAAAAAGTATTGCCGGGATAAAAAACTTTGGTATTGAATTTACAAAGAAAAATACAAGTTTTATTAATAAAAATACCTCTAAAATATCACTCCTGTTTATAGACATTATAAGTGCATTTAAATTTAATCTTGTTATTCTGTTTGAAACATAATTAGAATTGGCTGTTTGGTTTTCCCCATATGCATCATCTAAGTTTGGAGGTTTCATATCCACATAGATATCAGGTAAAAACCTCCTTTTTCCGTTAAAATACTGAAAAATATCCTGATTTATATTATCTAAATTTATTCTTACCATTTCAGGGGAAGTGGAATTTTCTAAAATATAAATAATTTCTTTTTGCTGTTCATTTAATTCCGGGGACTGTCCCTTTATAAGTCTTACTACATCTTCACGGGAGCTGTCAATTACTCTTTGCGCTTCGGAGTAAACTTCATTTTTTTCAAACATATTTTTATGAAAATCCGCTGTCATAACAGTATTTTTAAAAATCAGCGAAAGCACTACCAAAAACAGAAAAATCCCGGAAATTACAGATGTAATTATGATAAATACATTTTTTAAACGGTGTAAAAGACTACGCATAGCAAGCCTCCTAAAGATTAGAGGTATGAAAGCCTTATATATATTATATCACTAAATAATTATGAAAGCCTTAGGGAAAATGTGGTATGGAAAAACACGTAAAAAAACTTAAAGCAATTTTTAGAAGCTAAAGTGAATTGGGATTTAGAAACAAAAACTGTTGTTATAGACGCAAAATAAAAATTATACTTAAGATAAAAATACGTGACCGGCTTAAATTGTAGTTGAGTGAAAATTAATGAACATAAATGTAAATAGGTGTTGATAATTTCAAATGCCCGTTATATAATTTACATGGGATAAGATTTAGAATTTGGTTCAACCTAAAAAGTAAGGACTTTTAGAGAAAATAAAGAATAAAAAGAAATACAAATAAAACCTTAGGAGGTAAGCAAATGGGCAATATATTAAGTGAAATAAAAGAAGCCGGTGAATATATAAAGAAAAAAATAGGGAAGACTCCCCAAATAGCAGTTGTTTTAGGTTCTGGTTTAGGAGCTTTGGTAAATGAGATTGAAGAACCTTTAGTGCTAGATTATGGCGACATTCCGGGATTTCCCGTAACCACCGTTGAAGGTCATGATGGAAAATTGATATTTGGTAAAATCGGGGATAAATACATACTTGCTATGAAAGGACGTTTTCACTACTATGAAGGATATGATGTCTCAAAAGTTGTATTTGCCATCAGGGTTTTTAAATATATGGGTATAAACAATCTCATTGTTACAAATGCTGCCGGAGGAATAAACAAAGATTTTAACCCGGGGGATTTAATGATAATTAAAGACCATATTAGCTTTTTTGCACCTTCTGCACTAAGGGGCGCAAATATTGATGAGTTTGGAGTAAGGTTTCCTGATATGAGCAAGGCATACAATCCGGAGCTTATACAGCTTTGTAAAGATGCTGCTTTAAAAGAGGGCATTAATGTAAGAGAAGGTGTGTACATTTTTGCAAAAGGTCCTATGTATGAGACACCTGCAGAAATAAGGGCTATGAGTATTTTAGGGGCAGATGCAGTGGGGATGTCCACCGTTCCTGAAGTTACTGTTGCAAATCATGCAGGTATGAACATTTTGGGAATTTCATGTATAACAAATATGGCAGCGGGAATACTTGACGAACCATTAAGCCATGAAGGGGTTATGGAAGTAGCAAAGATTGCTGAAAAGAACTTTGTAGCATTAGTAAAAAGAGTTGTAACCGATTGGGAGGTATAAAAGAATGTATAAAATAAGAAATATTGATTTAGCTGAATCAGGAAGGCAAAAAATTCAGTGGGTAAGAAAGAACATGCCTCTTTTAAGAAGTTTGGAAGATGAGTTTTCAAAGACAAAACCTTTTGACGGGGTGCGGGTATCCATATCCGTTCACTTAGAGGCTAAAACTGCTTATCTTGCAAAGGTTTTAGCCATTGGAGGGGCGGAAGTATCAGTAACAGGAAGTAACCCACTGTCTACTCAGGATGATGTGGCAGCTGCCTTGGCAAAAGACGGTCTTAAGGTGTATGCATGGTATAATGCAACAGAGGAAGAGTATAAAGAGCATTTAGAACTTGCATTGGGATATAAGCCCAATATTATAATAGATGACGGAGGGGATCTGGTAAACCTTCTTCATACAAAAAGGCAGGATCTTTTGCCACATGTTATGGGTGGTTCGGAAGAGACAACAACAGGAATTTTGAGATTAAAAGCCATGGAAAGGGAAGGAGTATTAAAGTTTCCCATGGTTGCCGTAAACAACGCTTATTGCAAATACCTTTTTGACAACAGGTATGGAACGGGCCAGTCAGTTTGGGATGGCATAAACAGGACTACAAATCTTATAGTAGCAGGAAAAAATGTGGTGGTTGTAGGATACGGATGGTGCGGCAAGGGTATAGCCATGAGGGCTAAAGGGCTTGGGGCATCAGTTATTGTATGCGAAATTGATCCTATAAAAGCAACTGAAGCAGTTATGGACGGTTTTAAAGTTATGACAATGGACAAAGCTTCATCCATAGGCGATATATTTATAACAGCCACAGGATGTAAGAGGGTTATACATGGCGAGCATTATAAAAAAATGAAAGACGGAGCCATACTTTGCAATGCAGGTCATTTTGATGTGGAGGTTTGTGTACCGGAACTGGAAGAAATGGCTTGTGAGAAAAAAGAGCAGAGAAAAAATATAATGGGATACAAAATAGAAGACGGAAGATGGATTAACCTTTTAGCGGAAGGAAGGTTGGTTAATCTTGCAGCAGGTGACGGGCATCCGGCTGAAATAATGGATATGAGCTTTGCCCTCCAAGCCCTTAGTGCAAAATATGTTTTAGAAAACTATGAAAAGCTTGGGAATAAAGTAATTGATGTTCCTGAAGAAATTGATAAAAGGGTTGCACTAATGAAATTAAAATCCTGGGGAATAGAAATAGATGAACTTACTGAGGAACAGAAAAAATATTTGGAAAGCTGGTGTTAAAAGCATCAGCTTTTTTTAATAGATTTTTTTAATAAATAAATGAGTATAGGCACAAAGCAACTTATAATTCAAGTGCGTTTAATGACAATTCACCTCCCTTTTTTTGCCATTCAAGCGTTATTTAGCTGGCACATCAAAAAAAATGATACAATATATGGGTAAATTATATTAAATATAAGTGAAATGACATCTTAATTTAAAGGGGGATTTTTGTGAAAACTGAACTTTTTCTACTAAAAAAATACTGGATGTCTCATAAAAAGCAGGCTTTGTCCATACTTATATCCATAATTATAATGTCATCGGCAGTGATGTTTATTTTGCTTCTTGCCCGTTCAGAGAATCGCTACAACTTTCACAAGGCTTTAGATATATATGGCAATTATGATGGTAGTTTATATAATTTAACAGAAGAGGAAATTGAGTTATTAAAAGCCCAAGAAGAGATAGATTTAATCGGAGAAATAACTGTTATTGGGCGTATCGGAAGTTCAGATTACTCTGAACATACAGTGGCAGTTGGCTATTTTGAAGATGATATAGCAAAGGAATTAATGCATTTTCCGGTTTCCTGGGGAAGATTACCTGAAAAAGAAAATGAAATTGCAGTTGAGATGTCTACACTTGTTTCAATGAATATTCAACCTTTGGTTGGAAAAGAGGTAAGTTTTGTATTCTATGACAAGGATAAAAAGCCAATAGAGGAAAAGACATATATCCTTGTTGGAATTATAGATGATTTTTCTTTTAATATTGACCGACATAATAATGATATAACAAATCTTGATCCATCGAATTATGTGTCGGAATACCCCGACCCTTTGGCAATTGTATCAAAAGAAGAGGGAGAAAAATATCCTGCTCTGTATACCAATGTAAAGTTTACTCATGTTGGTGGTGAGAGACTGGTATACCTTTCTTGGAAAGACTTTGATGGAGAGGTAGGGAAACTGCTGAAAGAAAAAAACACTAACGATATAGGAAGACATAAGGCAATATTTGGATTTGCCGGATCTGCTGAAGAAATCAAAAAAGAAGAAAAACGGGAACTTTCTCATGATTACAGACTTATAAGAATATATGCAGTTATATGCCTTATAATATCTGCGATATCAATTTATATGATTATATCCATATACTTATTAAGACGTCTTGAAAGTTTCAGGCTGCTTCGTTTATGCGGTATGACAAGGAAAAGGACTTTGAGAATAATGGTTATGGAGATGTTTATATTTGGGATAATAGGAACAGCAGCCGGTATGGTTATTGCTTCTCTTGCCCATGAAATTACTCTGTTTATAAGACATATAATTTATAATGTACCTATTTACAGGGGATATTTTATTGAATATGTTCTTGAAACCCGTTCATTTAATCCGTTTATATTTACCGTTATTGTCACCGGGCTAACGGTACTTATAGGTTTTATTTATCCTTTTATAAAAGTTTTGAAAACTCCTATAGGTAGCAGCGAAATTGTTAAAAAAATCAGAGTAAAGAAATATGGAAATGCCCTTAGAAAAACCATAACTGCTCGCAGAAGTACTGCACTTATGATGCTTTTTATATTTATAACCATATTAAGCAGTACTCTTGGAATGATGGTAAGGGCAGGTAATGTGGCAAGTATAGAAAGACAGTCATTTACAGCACAAGTAATGACTGCTGGTTTTGACGGATATATTTCAAGAAATAAGTGGACTGATACCAGTAAGTTTGCAAATATAAATTATGATAAAGGTTTTCCATCGGATATAATTTCTGAGCTTGAGGAGAAAGAATATGTTTCATCAGTTTCAGCTGTGCTTACAGATCATACTGTAAGGGTTTATTTAGGGGAAGGGACAAGAGAAGATGAATTAAGAAAGAAATTATCTTCCATTGAATTAAAAAATCAGGTTGAAAAGGTGTGTCAAATAGATAAAACGCTTGATTTTGACCGTGAATGGCAAAACTATTTGCAGTATTATGAAGATTTTGGACTTGATGATACTTATGCGTATTACAGTATTCCCGTAGCAGCATGTAATGATTATCTTTTGTCGTGTTTACAAGAATATGTTACAGACGGAGAAATAAATATAGAGGCTTTAGATAGCGGGGAACAGGTTCTTGTTATTGAACATATTGACAATTTAAGGAAGGTTAAGAACGCATTTGAAGTAGGGGACAAAGTTAATATTTTAACTTCAGTTGCAGTTGATGAAAAACAAATATCAGAACTTTTGAATGACAGATATGGGTATCTTCCGCAGAAACCATTTTTTGCACATCCAGTGGTGGGAGGAATTATTACCGTTACAAATCCGGAAATTTCAAGTCTCCTTGAGTACACATGGGATAATCCCGATAAAACCCCGGGATTCAATTTTGTCACCTCATTTGAAGGATACCGGGCATGGGGTTTTCCACAAAAGAATTATGACAAGGTGGGTATAAATCTTACCTCAGAAGAATATGCAGAAGAACATGACGAGTTTATTTATAGCAAATTGTCCTCTGAAATGGGAGTAACGTATGTAAGTATGTCAGAGCAACTTAAAGACATAAAAAGGGAGATGAAAAATAAAGCTTTTGTATATCTGGTAATGCTTGTACTTATGTTGACAATATTCGTGATAGGTTTTGCCAATTCATTTGCAATGTACCTTAACAGTTCCATGAGGCATTTTTCTTCCCTTCGTGCCTTTGGAATAAGTCGGCGAAACCTTAAAAAGCATATTATAGTTGAATCTTTAAAACTTCCTGTAATTTGTGCTCTAATATCCGGGATAATATGCTTTTTAATAAAAAAGGCATATAAATTGCTTTTTGACTATCAGCAGGCACTGCTTACAGTTAAAGCTCCGGGAGCATCTCCGGATGAAGTTATGGTACTTCAGGAAAAATATATAAATATCCAAAATAAGTTTTTTATGGACTTTAAACTTTGGGAGCAGGATTTCATATCACCGCTTGTTGCCATAAGCCTTGGTATAGCCTTGCTTTCAGCAATTATCATCCTTGTTATACTTAGAAAATCAGATGACAGTATTATTGAAAAAATTAGGAGCAGTTTTAAGGAGGAGTAAAAATGAATATATCAGTTAAAAATCTTACAAAGGTTTACGGAAATACTGAATATGGTGTGAGGGCGTTAAACAACGTATCTTTTGAGATTTATGACATTAAGAATATTAGAGACTATATAAAAGAGAAAAATATAAATATCTGTGGTGGAGAAATTATAAATGTTATAATTTTAATATATTTAATGCACTATAATTATATTTATAGTAAGAATAAGGAATGAATAAACAGAGTTATATTACAGTATAAAAATAACTCAGAATTATATATTTACCATGCAAGGTCTTTTGTGACTGTTTAGGACGCTTTTTGTATAATTCAAAACTATTTTTTTACCATTCAAGCACAATGTGTTGACAAGAAAAAAAAAGGTGGTATCATTACATATATATAAGGTTATAACCTTTAAATTTAAAAGGTACATATAAGTTAATGGCGCTGTTAATCTTAATGTATCAAAATCAATATCAAGGAGGGTTAAGAATGAAAAAAATTCGTAAGATTCTATCTTTAATGATTGTATTATCAATGGTGGTTTTAATTGGAACAACAGGAGTAGGTGCAGTGGAAGAAAGTGCAGTAGAAGTAGTAGAAACAAATGTTTTAGAAGTGGAAAGTTCACCCGAGGATATTGGTTTAGCCAGCACAACTGTGAATTATCCAAGTTTTTCATGTTATGCAGACCCATCATATGAAAGTTATAACATGGCAATTCCTGAGGGTAATAGAGGTAGAATAAGTTGTAGTATTATGTCTACTACTTCACGAGTTGGAGGACGAATTCATTTACGTAAAAGGGTTAACGGTGTGTGGGTTTCTCAAGGATATTATATTATACCAGGGTATTCAGTTCCAATTGATATAAGTTTCGATAATTTGAGCGAAGGTACATATCAATTCTTGATTATGTCGAGCAATGAAAATATTCCATATTCAGCAAATGTTACTAATGTTAAAGCGGTTTACTATTGATATATCCTTTAAGGTGATAAAGTATAACCATATAACGCTGGTACATTCGTTTATCCTTGGTTTTCTTAATAGCTTCCTTTACAGCTTGGATTTCAGGATTACTGTTATCAGTTTCGTATATTTTATCAGCTTTTGCCATTGTGTTAACCACCATTCTATAAAATGCTTATGGTTAACATAATACAATAAATTGTGTGGTTGTTGTATGGATATTTTTACCTTGCAATACCTTTATCGTAATCTATATAGTTAGACTTTTGTATATATAGAATAAGCAGTATGAATTCATACTGCTTATTCTATGTGTGTGCCAGGCATGGCACTAATCTAGCTAGTGAAAGTCTAGCCACGGGTATTTACCGCCAAGTGTAGCGAACCACAAGTTGGTGTCAGTAATGGCATGGATGAAGGAAGTGGTGTAGCAAAGTTCTTGAGCCTACGAACAGAAACTTGATAAGGCGACTAGGTGGGTGAGGTTGCACAACAAACTTAAGCCCAAAAGGTAAACGTAAACCGAAGTTGTAAATCAAGAGGTTGTGGAATGAAAGATTAGTGTCTTACCCTGGGAGGCCCTACCCACATATCAAAAGATATGGTCGAAAAAGGTTTAGGGAGGGAGTCAGACGAAGTCAAAGTAGGCGTAATAGCTGAAGGACTGAAGCGATTTATAGTACAAATCGCTACTTATAAAATAATACATTAGCCAGAAATCCGATGAATAAGAAGAGTAGGAGCGTAACCGAGGGATATTATTTATATCGAGAAGGGCGATGTGTAGGAATCTTAATAGTAGAGAGAGGAGTAACAACAATGGAATTAATGGAAGTGATATTATCAAAGGAAAATCTAAACCGAGCCTATAAAAAGGTAGTCACCAACAAAGGTGCAAGTGGGATAGATGAAGTTACAGTTGAAGAATTGGGAAACTATATCAGAGAAAATAGGGAAGTAATAATAAACTCACTTAGAAACAGAACTTATTTTCCTAAACCTGTACGACGAGTGTATATACCTAAAACGAATGGTAGAATGAGACCTTTAGGGATACCAACTGCACTAGATAGAACAATTCAGCAAGCAGTAGCACAGCCAATATCAGATATCTATGAAAAGATATTCAGCGAATACAGTTATGGTTTTCGCCAAACAGAAGTTGTCATGATGCAATCAGACAGGCACTAGAATACTTAAATAGCGGATATGAATGGTTAATAGACATAGATATTGAGCAATTCTTTGATAAAGTAAATCACGATAAGTTAATCCAAATTCTTAGAGAGCAAGTAAATGATAGTAGTGTACTAAATCTTATTCGTAAATATTTACGAGCAGGAGTAATGGAGAAAGGAATTCTTAAGGCTACCAAAACTGGAGTACCTCAAGGTGGACCTATTTCAGTAATACTTTCAAATGTGTATCTTGATAAGCTGGATAAAGAATTAGAGGGGCGCAATCTGCGATTTGTAAGATACGCAGATGATGTGCTGATATTCACTAAAAGTGAAATGGCAGCAAACCGAGTTATGAACTCAATATCAAGCTGGATTGAAAGAAAATTATTTCTGAAAGTAAATGTAACAAAATCTAAAGTAGTCAGACCAATGAGAAGTAAATATCTAGGCTTCACATTTTTAAAGAATGGTGGACAGTGGAAAGTAAAGCCCACAAGTGAGAAGAGAGCCAAATTATACCAAGTAATGCGTGAGTTCCTCAAAAGAGGAAAAGCAACTGCAAGACCATTGGCAGTAACTATAAAAAGAGTAAATCAAATAGTTATGGGTTGGATAAATTATTTTCGCATTGGAATGATGAAGCAATTTATGGATGAGTTTGGTCAATGGCTAAGACCTAAAATAAGGGTAATTGTAATAAAACAATGGAAAAATCCAAAGACCATTTTCAGAAATCTATCTTACTTGAATAGGAAATATAAGAACGGATTTAACGAAGAAAGTATTTTCAAAGTTGCTAATTTAAGACTAGGCTGGTACAATAGATGTAGTATGAATGTAGTGAACTTCATTTTAAGTCCGACACTGCTTGAAACAAAAATAAAGGACGGAGCTGGTTTGCTCAATCCTTTAAATTATTATCTAAGAAAAGTTGGAATATAAATTGTAGAGCCCCGTATACGAGACCCGTGTGTACGGTTCAACGAGAGGGAAATAATTCTTAGCAATTATTTCTCTACTCTATTTAATGATTACATAATTTATTTACTTTTGAGTCGAAGGGGGATTTTTTTGTGAAAACTGAACTTTTTCTACTGAAAAAATACTGGATGTCTCATAAAAAGCAGGCTTTGTCCATATTAATATCCATAATTATAATGTCATCGGCAGTGATGTTTATTTCACTTCTTACCCGTTCAGAAGACCGCTATAGATTTCATGAATCATTGGATATGTGCGGTAATTTTGATGAGGGATTATATAATTTAACGGAAGAGGAAATTGAGTTATTAAAAGAACAAGAAGAGATAGATTTAATTGGAAAAACAATTGTTTTTGGACGTATTGGAAGTCCGGATTACTCTGACCGTACGGTAGCAGTTGGATATTTTGATGATGATATAGAAAAGGAATTAATGCACCTTCCCATTTCTAAAGGGAGATTTCCTGAGAAAGAAGATGAAATTGCAGTTGAGATGTCTACACTTATTTCCATGAATATTCAGCCTTTAGTTGGAGGTGAGATAAAATTTGTACTCTATGGCATGGATAAAAAGCTAATAGGGGAAAAAGCATATACTCTTGTTGGAATTATTGATGATCTTTCTTATAATTCTTTTCGTGAAAATAATGATATATCAAATCTTGATCCATGGAATTATGTATCGGAATATCCTGACCCTTTAGCAATTGTATCAAAAGAGGAGGGAGAAAAATATCCTGCTTTATATACTAATGTGCATCTTACTTATGTTGACGGTGATAAGATGGGATTTCCGTCTTTAAAAGAGTTTGATGAAGATGTGGCAAAGATTATTAAGGAAAAAAGTTCTAATGCTTTTGGAAGAAGTATGGCAATATCAAGTTTTGTCGATTATCCTTCTGGTGGGAATATTTCTGAAAAGTTAATGGCAGGAGAAAAACAAGAACTTACTAACAATTACAGGCTTATAAGAATATATGCATTTATATGTCTTATAATATCTGCGATATCAATTTATATGATTATATCCATATACTTATTAAGAC